>Ga0209227_1000070_pt1 | contig 80795 bp, 65 predicted proteins | sample YNPBryantNP2012_FD_185815 | JGI IMG/M metagenome (GOLD analysis project Ga0209227, IMG submission 185815) | Anoxygenic and chlorotrophic microbial mat microbial communities from Yellowstone National Park, USA - YNP Bryant NP 2012 (SPAdes)... ...
CAGAGCGCCAGCATCATTGCCCCGAGGACGGCCACCAGGGCGATCAGAACGCTCAGCCGCCGCCGAACGCACACTCGGCTCTTCTTCGGCTCCGCGGGCGGCATCGAGTCCACGATGGCCGCCCGCCCGCGCGAGCGTCGTGGCCCCGCGGCTTTCCCCGGCGGGTCGTCGCGGTCCGCATCAGCGGGGTATCGGGGCGACGATGTAGACGTACCGAAGCTCCGCGCCGCTGGCCGCCCGTACGCAATGCGTGGTCCGCGGGGGGATGTACACCACATCCCCGGCCTTGGCGGGAATGGGCTGGTGACCTTCAAACTCCACCTGTCCGCTGCCGGCCAGGAAGACCAGTGTTTCCTCGTGCTCGCCCGTGGAGTGGACTTCATTGGACCGGCCGTCGGAGAGCACGACCCGCCCGGCGCGCATTCCACAGGTCTGCGGCGCGCCCTTCAGGAGCGGCTGGTACTCCGATCCTTCCGCGAGGGTGAACTTCTCCGGGTGGCGCGGCGTCTCGGTCGTGCGCCCGCCGGTGGCCGCACATCCGAGGGCCAGAAAACCCGCGGCGGCAAGCAAGGGACGGATCATCTTCATCATGAAGTTCATACCATCGGCCTCCGTTGGAGGGTGCTTGCGCCGCCGGTTTTCCGACGCCGGCGGCGGCTCAGTCGGACCAGAGGAACTCCTGCGGGACATCCGCGCGAAACAGCGCGACGACGCCGGGTCCGCGAGGCCCGCTGCCTTTACGGTACCACGTCCGCTTGGGTACGGGCACGCGGGCTGCCTTGGACTCGTCGAAACGCAACGGTCCGCGGGGGCCGACGCTCCAGACGGCCCACTTGACCGGCGAGGTTCGTGCCTGGCAGTGCCACGTCCCGCTGTCCGGCTCGGCCTCGCGCGGATAGTGCGGCCAGCCGTCGGGAACCCATACGCACACCTTCGTGTACTCGCCCTGGTTGCCGCGAGCAATGCCCGCGGCCAGGTACTTGTACGAGCGACCGGCGTTGAAGGGGTCCTCGGGAAGCCCGGCGATACAGCGCATGAGCGTCAGTTCCTCGGGGAGGTGGTTGTAGTCCTCCACCTTATGCCCGGCGCCGGCACACACATCGAATGCCGGCGGATAGGCCCGGGCCACGTGGGCGTACGTCTCCAGCGCTACGCCGAGCTGGTACAACTCGCCGCGGACCTTGACGAGACGCGCCTGAAGCCGCGCCTTGGCCAGCGACGGAATGAGTATCGCGATGAGCAACAGCACGATCGCCGTCACTACGAGCACTTCGACGATCGTGAAGGCGCGGGACGAGCGCATGACGCCTCCATGGTACGTCCGGATCAGGGGGCCCGGTAGCACCCGTCCGGGGCCGGGTACCCAGAGCCGTTGAAGCAGCCCTGGAAGCGGGCGAAGTCGTTCACGTCCACGTCGTCGTCCTCGTCGAAGTCGAAGACGCCGCAGCCCGGGGCGGCGGCGGGTCGACCCGGTCCGTTGAAACACGCCTGAAAGCCGGCGAAGTCGTTCACATCCACATCGCCGTCGCCGTCGCCGTCGCCGGCGGCGGTCCAAGGGGTGATTCCCTGGGGGTTCTTGACCCAGATGCGGTAGCCGCTGGTGTACGGCGGGTTCGGCGGGGGCCACGCGCCCAATCCGGCCTCTTGGTCGAAGATGCCGGTGACGTCCATCGGCCCCAGGGGCGGCAGGGTGCCGGACCAGTCGGCGGGTGCGGCCAGCAGGATGGGAAGCTGGCTGGCGCCGCCGTCGTCGGAGACCCAGACGTGCTGGCCGCCGGCCCATGTCCCGGAGACGATTCGTACGCCCCGCACACGGACCCAGCGGGCCTGATATCGCTCGCCGCCGGTGGTGCGGGTCGGATCGAATCCTATGCACGAGGCCACGTTCGGGATGATCTCCGGAGCGGGCATGCCCACGCCCCGCTCCAACACGGTCACGACGAAGTCCATCGAGGGGTCGGGCGAGTGCCGCTCATTGATGTTGATCTTGCCCAAGTGGTTGGCAATGAACCCCGTGACCTCGATCCGGTCACCCGGCTGAATGTCCATCGGGTACTGCGGCCAAGGCATGCCCTGCTGGAAGAAGATCGCCGAGAACGCGGCCGTTCCGCCCAGGTCATCTCCCTCCCCCTGGATGTAGATCTGCCACATCTTGGCGGGATCCAGCAGCTCCTGCGTGGCGTTCAGGGCAATGCCGCGGATCGTGACCCGATTGGCCGGATCGCTGGGATCTGCGCCGACCTTGGGGTGGGTGCCGAGCCCCTGCTCGTTGACGGCCTGGATTTCCCAGTTCGTCTCGGCCGATGCGACGGCGGCCAGGCACACCCCGATTGCCACGACAGCGTAGGAACACGGCTTCCTCATCGTCTTTCCTCCTGATCCTCCGGAGAGCATTTGCGGGCCTGTCCCGGCAGGCCGGCGGTCGGGACGTTCACGTTATTGCCGCGAGCGGGACGCCCGGGCCGCCGGCTCAGGCGATGGACCCGAAACCACATCGCCCGGTGGTAGCACGTTTTTCTTATTCGTGCTACGCTATTATGCGGTGGCGGCGGGGGATGTCAAGGGCCCGGCGGCCGATTCCGCCGGTCGGGTCGGGCGCCAGGGGGCCTGGCGCCGGCGCGGCCCGACCCGCGGGGATGCGCGCGGCCGAGATGAACCTGCCGGGTCGGGGTTTGGCTTCGCCCGGCCGTCCGTTCTGCCGATAAACCCTTCGGGGGGCTGGGGATCGGTATGGACCTGCCACGCGTGTCAATCGTGACGGCCTGCCTGAATCAGGCGGCGACCGTGGAGCGCGCTGTGCGATCCGTTGTGGATCAGGACTATCCCGCCCTCGAGTACGTGATCTTCGACGGCGGCTCGACGGACGGAACCGTCGAGCGAATCCGGGCCTACGCGGGGCGACTGCACGGATTCGTAAGCGAACCGGACGCCGGCCAGGCCGATGCGATCAACCGCGCCTTTGCCCGCACGACTGGGGCGATCCGCGGCTGGCTCAACGCCGATGATGTCCTGCTCCCGGGTGCGGTGGCCTTCGTCGGGCGATTCTTCCGGGAACATCCGGAGGTGGACGTACTGTGCGGGGCCTGTCGGTACGTCTTCGACGACGGGCACCGGGAGATACGCGGGGTGGCCGAAGGCGATCTCCGGTTGCTCGACGTGTACGACCCGATCCATCAGCCGAGCTGCTTCTGGCGACGGACCATACACGAACGCGTCGGGCCGCTGGACATCTCGCTGCGGTACGCAATGGACTGGGACCTGTTCCTGCGGTTCGCCCGCGCGGGAGCCCGGTTCGCCGTGACCGACGAGGTCCTCTCCGAATACCGCTTCGGCGGCGGAAACAAGACGACGACGGGCGGCGAGGCCCGCAACGCGGAGATGTACCGGATCCTGTGCCGCCACCAGCGGCGGGGCGCCCTCTGGCGCGAGGTGACCTACCGGGTTCTCTGGCCGCTCAAGCGGCTGCGACGCGGCCGGCCCGCCTGGGCGGCGATGGCGGTTTCGAATGGCCTGCGGACCGCCGCGCTGCTGGCGCTGGGGCCTTTGTACGGGTTCCCTGTGGTGCGTCGGGCCACGCACCCGTTTCTGTGAGAGTTTGTCCCCGCGATCCGAGCGGGCTGGACATGAGGTCGGAAGTGTACGCGAGCGCGAGTCGGGCGGGTCCGGAGATTTCCGTCATCGTCCCGTGCCATAACGTGGCGGCGTACGTCCGGGAGACGCTTGAGGCGATCCGCAGTCAGACGTTTGCCGACTGGGAGGCAATCCTCGTGGACGACGGCTCCACGGACGGCACGGGCGCCATCCTGGACGCTGTGGCCGCCCGTGAGCCGCGGATGCGTATCGTGCGGCAGACGAATCAGCGCCTGGCGGCCGCACGGAACAACGGCGTTGCCGCCTCGCGGGGGCGCAAGGTGCTGTTCCTCGACGCCGGGGACCGTGTGGAGGCGCATACGCTCGAGAGGCTCGACGGGCTTCTGAGTGCGGACCCGGCTGCCGGGGCGGCGTTCGGTGGCTGGCGGTTCATCGCACCTGACGGGCGCGACGGGCAGTGGTTCGGGGAGGCCGGGAAGTGCGTCCTGAGTTTCCCCGACTTTGCGGCGACCAATCCCGTGAACACCGACGCGCTCCTGATCCGCCGCGAGTGGCTGGAATCGGCGGGTCCGTTTGATGGCTCGCTGCCGGCCTGCGAGGACTGGGACCTGTGGGCACGGATCGCGCGGGCGGGGTGTCGATTCGTGGGCACGGACGAGCCCCTGGCGGTTTACCGGATGGAGCCTTCCAGCCACAGCCGCCGCGTAATGCCGATGCTGGAAGCCGGCTTTGCCGTGATCCGCCGTACGCACGGGCGGGACGACCGATGTCGCCGCCCGGCCCCGGGGTTCGCCGAAGGCGCTCCGGCGGGCCGGTGCCTGAGCGCGCTGTCCGACTGGTGCGCCTACTGTCTGGCGGTCGCATACGGGCAGGGCGGGCCGGAGCAGGCGGACCTCGTCTGGTATGAGGCGAGCCGCATCATTCGCCGGCTGGATCCGATCGCGTTGGCCCGGCACCTGTACGTGGCGGTGCCCTACGCGAAGTGCACGTTTCCTTCGGAGTGGCCCGAACTCCTGCGGCGTGGAGAGAGGGAGCTTCTGAACTGGCTGCTGGGCTGGGAGACCCGGCTCGGTGCACCGGGCTTTGCCGTCCGCTGCGAGACTCACCTGCGGCAACTCGTGTTTGCCGAGGAGATCCTCGAGGAGGTGCTCGACCGGATCGACGCGCGGCCGGGCCTGCGCCGGGTCATCGTGTACGGGTGCGGGAGAAACGGTCGCCGGCTGCTCCAACGGCTGTCGCGCCGGCCGGGGCTGGAGGTCGTCGGCGTGGATGACGCCTCCGACGGGAAGGGGACCATTCAGGAACACCTTCCGGGGCGGCCGGACCAGCTCATCGTGGTCAGCCCCTGGAGCAATCACGCCATGTGCCGGCGGCTGATCGGAGCGGGGGCGCGGCCCGGACGCGATTTCATCACTCTGACGGACACGGCGGGAGCGGCCCTGGGATGAATCCGCGGATCGTCGCGTTGATCACGCCGTTTTTCGATGCGGGCACGCCCGGCGGGGGCGTGTTGTACTCGGTGGATGTGGTCCGGGAGTGGCTGCGACGCGGGCGTCGGGTCCACGTACTGACGAGCACGCGGCCCCGTGAGCTGGCGGACCTGAGGGCGCCCGTTGCGCGCGGGGACCTGAAGCTCCACTTCGTCGCGTCGGCGGAACACGTTCGGTTTACCCATGTGCCTTTCGGCGACGTCTATGACGCGGCCCGCCGCGAGCTCGACGCCACCGAGCCGGACGTCATTCACGTGCACAACACGCAGGGGATGCTCTCGGCGGTCCGGGCGGCGCTCGATGCCGCCGCGGCTCCGACGATTCTGACCGCCTTGGACTTCGGGCTTATCTGCCTGAACCACTGTCTGGTTGATGGGACGCCTGATCCGTGCTCGGGGCCCGAGAGCCCCGGGAAATGCCGCCGCTGTCTGGCGCGGGGCGGGCTGCGGGGCGTGCCGGGACTGGCCGCCCGGCTGATGCCTTCGGTTCTGACCCGGCGGATCTGGCCGCGTTACGTTCGGCTCGAACATTACAAGACGGCCGATCAGTGTCTGGACCTGATGCGCTCGATCCTGCGGGACCTCGACGGGATTGTCGCACCCTCGCCGAGCCTGGCTCGCAAGCTCATCGAGTACGGGGCGCCGCCGGAGCGCGTGCATGAAGTGCTGTACGGCGTGGCGCCGGAGAAGGTCGTCCGCCCGCCCAAAACGCACTCCGCCCGGGTCCGATTGGCGTTCCTCGGCGGGACGGATCCGATCAAGGGACTGGCGGTGCTCCTGGAGGCGGCGAGGCGCCTCCCGGAGGACCTGTCGCTGGACATCCTGGCTCTGGGGGGAGCGGCCCTGGCCGGGGTCCTGGCCCGTGCCGATGCGCGAGCTGCCCGGTACATCCGTGCCGTGCCGGCGAGATTCGGGCGCGAACTGGGCAAGGCGCACGCCGAATTCGATGCGGTGCTCGTCCCCTCGCAGTGCCACGAGAATTCGCCGTTTGTGATTCTTGAGTCGTTCGCGAACGGCACGCCGGTCATCGCGTCCGACCAGCCCGGGATCCGCCATCTGGTCTGGGAAGGGCGCAACGGGTGGCTCGTCCGCGCTGATTGTCCGCAGGCGTGGGCTGAGGTGCTGAGCCGGGCCGCGCGGAACCCGGAGCAACTGCGTGCGATGCGCCAGTCAACCCACTTCGATCGTACCACGGCCGACTTCGTCGACGACCTTCAGGAGATCGAAGCCGCGATCCGACGGGCCCGGGCGCTCGGCAAGTGCGTACGCCAGGTCGACACTTCACGCCTGGTCTCGGCGGCCCTTGCGTGATCGCCCGTAGCCCTTCCGCGGCGAGGTTTCGATGCGCTCAGGCGCGGACGAGGCGGTCGACTGCGGCGGTAAACACAACCATCGATCCGGAGGGCTCGCGGACCCGTACCTTTACGCGGCCGAGCCGCCGGAGTTTCTCTCGAAGGCTCTCGTTGGCGATGTACACCACCTCCGCCTGGACCTTCTTGTCGCCGCGGAAGAACAACTGTTGAAGTCGTCGCTTGGTCGGCACCGACGTGCGTCCATTGTCATCGTCGCACTCGGACCACTGAGGAACCTCGGTGGGCTCATCCACCTTCACGCGCGTTCCTGCCGCCAGATACTTCACTTCACCCATCGCGCGGGTACTCCAACACCGCAGGCCGTCCGGATGCACGGAAACCGGCCGCCACAACACCTCGGTCTGTACTGGTTGGTGAGATCCACCGCTGGGCGGCGGCGACACGCCGCGCCCGATTGGGACGGGGGGCCCGCCCCGGCGGGGCCGAGCTTGCGCTCGAGCGGGCAACGGTACTACGCCCGCATTGTGCGACGCTCTTATAGCATCTTTCCGGCAGCGAAATCAAGAGGGTGGGCCGCGTTTGCTTCCGTGCCGAATCCTTGGCCGCGGCCCCGTCAACCGGAAGCGGAAACCGGCCGCGCTCACTGAATCGCCCGGTTCTTTCAAGCGAAGACAGTCCGGTCGAGAAGGGAACCTGCGTGAATCCTCCGGCGTGCGGGCCCGTACTTCTCAACCAGCCTTATCCTTCGACAGTGCCGAAGCCACGTGCACTTCGCGGCTTTCGCCATGTTTAAAGCGGATCATCTGGCTGCGGAGTGAGTTTCGGCAGCCTCCGAGCGCAGGCCGGTTGACGCGACTACGATCCCGGTGGGGCGGGCGGCCGACGGCTGCCCGTTCTACGGAGACAGCGAGAGGTGGGAGCGGTTGCCATGATGGGAGCCATCTACTGTCTTGTCATCGCCTTTGCGGCTCAGCCGCCGCCGGGTTGGAGGGTGGCGACGTTTGAGGTCACCGCTTACTGTCCGTGTCCGCGCTGCTGCGGCCGATACGCCGACGGCATTACGGCCAGCGGCGTGCCTGCGCGCGGACGGCTTGTGGCGGCTCCGCCGGAGTATCCCTTCGGCACGGAAGTCGTGGTACCGGGATATGGACGCGCCCGCGTGGCCGACCGCGGAAGCGCGATCCAATCCGCGGGTCGGCTGGCGGACGGCAGGCGACTTCGATACAGCCGTCTGGACGTCCTGATGCCCACGCATCGGGAGGCTCAGAAGTGGGGTCGTCGGGTGCTGCGGGTCCTGGTTCGGGAGAGCTGATGGACCGTTTCGGGTGTTCCGCAATCGCGGGCGGCCGCGGGCCCTTCAGGGAGAGGCGGGGCGAGTCCCGCCAGCCGAGGACTGGGAATGGCCGGCGCGTTGCTGGAGCCAGTGGCGCAGAGGGCCGGGGCGATTCGTGATGATCCCGTCGATGCCGGCCTCGACGAGCCGTTCCCAGTCCTTCGGCTCATCCACGGTCCAGGCCCATACGGCCAGCCGGCGGCGGCGGGCTTCGGCGATCAGCTCGGGCGTGATGTCGGTGTGTTTCCACGCGACGGTGCGAGCACCCGTGGCCGCGAGCCTGGTCCATCGCGATTCGTCGAGGACCTTCTCGCCGAGGGCTGCCAGAGGCTGCCTCGGTTCGAGCCGGTGCAGGTCGCGCAGGAAGTCCCAGTTGAAGCTCTGGACGACTAACCGGCCGACGAGCTTTTTTTCACGCAGCAACCGCGCGTAGGCCGCGGCCGGTCCGTCCTTGTGCTCAAGCAGCGTTCGGGATCCTGCCTGGATGCAGTCCAGCGCCTCGGCCAGCGTAGGAATCCGCTCGCCACGGACGGGCGGATCGAACCACATGCCCGCCTCGAGCCGAGTCAGTTCCGCATCGCGGACCTCTCTCAGCAGCACCTTCTTTCGTCCAAAGACCTGTACAGCATCGGTCGTGCGATCGAGGGTTTCATCGTGGAGGCAGACCAGCGTACCGTCGGCGGTCTGGCGGGCGTCCAGTTCCACCAGGTCCGCCCCGGCACGGATGGCGCTGCGGAACGCCGACAGGGTGTTTTCCGGTGCGTTCGATGAATCGCCCCGGTGGGCGATGACTAGGATTCGTGGCGGGCGGGCCGCACAGGAAAGACACAGCGTCGTGAGGACGACCCCACAGAGCGGGAGCGAGTTTCTCATGCCGGGGCATCATACGCCGGGCAGCCCGGCTGACAAGATGCCCGCACCTCCCGGGGTCGAGGCGACTGGGGGCTTTTCTTGATTTCGTCGTAAGAATCGGTATGGTTACGGGATTGCGGAGACGCCGACCCGCTGGGGATTCCGAGGACGAGCCGTGGCCAAGTCCAAGTACGCGCCTGCCCTGTTTGAGATGATGTCCAAGCAGAAGCAGCCTCCGGCGCGCCGCTCCGGGCTGCCTCTGCCTCGTTGGTGGAAGGACGCGGGCAAGGCGGAAGCGCCGGGCTCGACCGTCTCGGTACCGAAACCCCAGACTCCAGCGGAGCCCCCTGACCACCAAACCACGGGTGGGCCCATAGCGACGGTGACGGCTGCCTCCCCGGTTGCGACGCCGGTGGTGGCCGAGTCGCAACTTCATGTTAGCCAAGAGATTGCGCCAGCGCGAAGATACACGCTCGGCTCGCCCGGCCGAAACATGGCCAGTGTTTCTGACGGGCGGTTCGAGCTGTCGCTCAACTGGATCGGGCTCGTCGCCGTGGCCGGTTGTGTTTTGCTGGCCATGTTTTGCAGCTATCAACTGGGCCGACGGGCCGGCCTGGCGGGGGGCTCGGCCGTGCTCGGTGCTGGAGCAGCCGTACGTGACCCGTCGCTCGACGAGGTTGCCGCGGTGCGGGAAGGCCCGCCGGATCCGAGCGTGGTGAATCTGGGGAGTCCGGATGCGGTTCCGTTGGTTCCGCCCCGGACGGCGGCCGCCCGGGAGGGTCAGGCACCCGGTCCCGAGCGTAAGTCGTCGGCGTCGGCGGGGGCCGGCGGCGGGGTTCTGAACCCGGACACGAGGGTCAAGGGCCTCAACTACATCGTGGTCGAGCGGTTCCGGGTGACCGGGAAGGTCAAGAACCTGGACGAGGCCCGGGCGGACGTGATGGCGGCGCAGAAGTGGCTTCGGGAACGGTGCAATCTGCCGACCGCGATCTACGAGTGCGCGGACGGATATGAGCTGTGGACCACGCAGGGCTTCAAGCTCCCCGAGCAGAAGAGAGAGCTTGATGAGCTTGCCGAGCGCATCCGCAGCTACGGGCGCCAGTACGCCAAGGAGAACCGCTACCTCTTTCAGTGTGAGGCTCGACGACATAAGTGAGGCGCGGGCCGGCGGCCGCCGGTCCGGCCGGGAGATCCACGGGAGATGTCCGTACATCGCTCGCTCAAGACGAAGAACGCCCTGGAACGGCACCGCAACGTGCTATCGCGGGCCGAACGGCTGAAGATCCTCAAGGATCAGGAACGCTGGGACGAAACCAAGAGCGTATTCGGCCTTCCGAAGGTGGCGCATCGCAAGGCCGCCGTCGGCGCGAAGACCAAGAAGGCTGCTGCCGAGGCGGCGGGGACTGCCGCGTCACCGGAGGCCGCCGCCGGCGCCACCACGCCTGCTCCCGAGGCCGCCAAGGGCGCGGCCAAGGCGCCCGCCAAGAAGGAAGCCGGTAAGAAGTAGCCCAGCCGCCAGCCCGTCAGAGGTCCAAGGGGGCTTGCCTTGCAGGGGCCCACTGTCCGGAGCCTGCTGCCAGCGCGCGGTCAGCGCATGCGGCCCGTGGCCCACGGGTGGGGCCCCACACCTCGAGGGAGGCTTTTGCGGTGGGTGCGCCGCCGGGGGCGACGGCCGCCAGCGATCGTCGCCGTGCCTGAGGGTCCGCCAAGTTCGGCCACGGTCGGCTTGCCGGAGGAATCCCGCCCGTGCCGCCGGCGGTTTCCATTTCCTCGCGGGTCGGCTCTACAATCCCCGGCCATGAGCGATACTGAGAAGTCCCATCGCTTGTTGTCCCTGGACGCTGTGCGCGGTCTGACCGTTGCGGGCATGATTCTGGTGAACAACCCCGGCGGTCCGGATCGCTACGGCCCGCTGGGACATGCCGCCTGGCACGGGTGGACGCCGACGGACCTGGTCTTTCCCTCGTTTCTCTTCATCGTCGGCGTCGCGATGACGTTCTCCTTCGACCGGCGGATTGCGGCGGGGGCCGACCGGCTCCGGCTTTTCGAGCACGTCGTCAGGCGGAGCCTCATGCTGCTGCTGCTGGGGCTGACGATGTACGGCTTCCCGGATTGGCGGCTGATCGCGCCGTTTGTGATGGCGATCACCGGGCTGGCGCTCATTTTCCGGGACGAGCCTCCGCTGGGGTGGCCCGCCGAACCGCCCGGGGCCCGTGTACGAAAGGCCATCGGCTGGTTCATCCTGATCGCGGCGATCGTGTATTTCGCGGCGGACTTCGGGTACTTCCAGGAAAGCCGGCTGCGGGTGGTCGGCGTACTTCAGCGGATCGCGCTGTGCTACTTCTTCGCCTCCATCGTGGTGCTGCTGACCCGGACGCGCGGGCGTGCGATCGTGGCGGCGGTTCTGTTGCTGGGCTACTGGTACCTCTACAAGCGCTACGCCACCGGGCCGGTCGGCTATGTCGCCGATGTGGTGGCTCCGGACGGTCTGCTCCACAACTGGATCGATGAGCACGTGCTGGGCGGGCACCTGTACCGGGAGCGGCCGGACCCCGAAGGCCTGCTGAGTACGATTCCGGCGGTCGCGACGGTGCTGATCGGCGTGCTGGCCGGCGACTGGCTGCACCGGCGGCGCGACGGGAACGAGCAGGCGGCGGGCCTGTTCGTGGCGGCCAACCTGTTGCTGTTCGCCGGACTGTGGATGAACCACAGCATCCCGATCAACAAGAAGATCTGGACGAGTTCGTACGTCCTGCTGGCCGGCGGGATCTCGCTGCATGTCCTGGCGATGTGCTACTGGCTCATCGACGTGAAGGGCTGGCGGGCGTGGGCCCGGCCCTTCGTCGTCTTCGGCACCAACGCGATCGCGGTGTTCGTGGCGTCCGGTCTGGTGGCGCGGCTGATGGGGCTGATCCGGGTGCCGACGGCCACGGGAGGCGTGGCGCTCAAGACGTGGATCTACGAACGGGCCTTCGCGTCGTGGGCTGCGCCGAAGAACGCCTCGCTGCTGTTCGCGATCTCGTACGTGCTGCTGTGGCTTCTGTTGCTGCTGCCGTTGTACCGCCGCCGTCTGTTCATCCGTGTGTGAGGGATCCCGCGGGAGGCCGGTCGTCGCGGACGCGGGGACGACGGCCGGGCGCGTCTATTCCATCCGGAGCAGCCGGGCGATGATGTTGTCCTGCGGATAGGCGTGGCCGCGATGCTGGCGGAACCCTTCGCCGTAGGCCTTGCCGATCCGCCTGCCCCGCTCGGCGCCGGCCCGCTTCATCATCTCGATGTAATGGTCCATCTTGTGCTGAGCGCGGAGCCAGTCGCGTTGCGAGGCGTGACAGGCCAGGCACTGCACCTTCGTATCGATTTCGCCGCTCACGTCCACGACGAAGTCCGGCTCCACGGGCCGGCCCAGAATGTCCTTGAACTCGACCGGGTCGGCGTAGTAGAGGTACGGGACGGCCCGGGTGGGCGGGGCCGGATCGATGTCCCCGGTCAGGAGATTCGGCGCCGAGCCCCCAAAGCACGCCGTTCGCACAAGGCGGCTCGTCATCTCGTGGTCCACCATGTAGTCGACCGGCGAATGCGTGATGACCACATCGGGCCGGGCCTTACGCAGGATCTCGACGAAGGCCCGGATGGTCGGAGCGTCGTACACCACCAGCAGATCCAGACAGCCCGCGCAGTAGTATTCCGCGCCCAGCAGCCGGGCAGCCGCTACGGCCTCGGCATGCCGGATGCGGGCGATCTCGTCGGGGCGCCGGTCCATCGTGCCGCAATCGCCGCTCGTGGCCGTGGCGATGGCGATCTGGCAGCCGGCCTCGCGTTTCAGTCGGGTGAGCGTACCGGAGCAGAGAATCTCCGCGTCGTCGGGGTGTGCCATGAACGCCAGGACGCGAACGGGATCGGCCATGAACCAGCCCTCAACCACCGGGTGACCGCGATGCACCTTGCTCGCCGGCGGCCTGCCTGCCCCGGCGAAGGACCGCGCCGCTTCCGGCCGCGTCCTGGGCACGCGGACAACGGCCGGAGGGCGGCCAAGCTTAGTCGTGCCGTCGGCGGAAGGCAAAAGGGGCGAAGCTCACGTCGCGCAGTTTCGCGAGCCTCGCTTACCGCGGGACCGGCGTGAGGACCTTCCAGTCGCCCGTCTCGGAACGATGGAGTTGAATCGGTCCTCTGTGCCGCTGCGACAGCTCGATCGGCTGTCCGTCGATGTGCAGGTTCCGCCGCCGGTTGGGCTGGAGCGGGAGCATTGACAGGTCGAGCACCAGCAGGGAGACGTTCTCCGTGCGGACCCGGATCTGGTTCGGCTCCGGGAAGATGCCCGAGACCCTCGCGGGCCGCCCGGCATCGGCCAGCGCCTCGATTCTCAGCCATCCGGCCTGCGGGTCGTCCGGCTTGCGGACCTCGATATCCACGGAATAGGGCGGGGCATCCACGAACTTCGGCGGGGCCGGAAGCGGCGAGATCGGCTGTGTGGCCGGCGCGGCCTGGCGGGCCCCGGGCGGCGCCGCGCCGGGACCGGCCGGGGTCGCCTGCACCTCCTGCGTTGCGGCAATGGGCGGCGCGGTGGCGGGTCGCGGCGGCGAGGCGGTTCGGGGCGTCTCGCGACATCCGGCGGCGGCCACGGCAAACACCCCGACCCCGAAGAGAACCCGCACGCTTCCTGACACGTTCCGTGCTCCCGGCGGGCCCGGCCGCTCGCCGAAACCGAACCGGGCTCCGCATTTCGTAACGCCCCGCGGTGTCATTCCATCCGCCGTACCCTGACGGCGTCGCCCGAGGCAGTGCATCGACCCGCTGCCGAGCGTTCCTGCCGCACGTTGATAATCGCGTTGGCGCCCCGCTCGGCGGCCGCGGCCTTGAGTCCTTCCGCCGCCTCGGCCGGACTTCGGAAGCCATCCACGAAAACGGCCTCGATCTGCTCGACGATCTCGTAGCCGGCCAGGCCGGGGCCGCTGGAGGTGGCGACGATCCGTGCGGCGAGTTCCCGGCGGCGGGCGGCCTCCTGAGCATCTATACCGTATCGCTGGAGGCGGGGATGCAGGGTCGGCGGGCGGCGCGACCGTTGAAGCCGCCTGATCTGTCGCCAGACCGCCCGCAGGACGATCAGACCCGCCAGCGCCGCAAGGCCCCACTTGACAGCCGTCTGATATGCTTCGGGCACGCCCGGGACGGCCCACGAGAGCAAGGCGGCTCCTGCCGCAGGGCCCGTGCGAAAACCCCACACTATGCTGTGGATTGAGAGCATCTTGATTCTGCGACACGCGTCTGGCGGATACGTTTGCGAGTCCGTTCGCACGGACGTTCCGCCTGCGAACGGCAACCCCTTTTACGACGGCCCCTACGGGCTACGCGGAGGCCACCTGGTTGCCGCGGTAGGTCGTGCCGCGCCACGTGGTGGTGGCGCGACCGCCGAGCCTCCGCATGGCACTGATCAGCATGCCGATGCAGATCACCGCGCCGAGGATGAACGTCGGTGCCAGCCAGGGGCTGGTCCGGCTCATCCGGTAGAACCGCGCGATCGTGGTCACCTGGGCCAGCACGGCCGCACTCGCCGCGAGGGCCACGATGCGCCAGGGTCCGGCCTGATCCCAGCCGCGGACGCCCGTGACCGTCCAGCCGAGTATGAGACTCGCGTACGGCAGAACGTTCGTGGTTAGAAGGAACATCATCGAGATGAACAGCCGGCGAAAGCTCCCGAAGCAGCCGTAGAAGATCCGGCTCCAGCCGTGCCAGATCTGGCGGAGGCCCGTGTACATCCGCACGGAGTAGAGGTTGTCGTTGGAGACCACCAGCAGCCGGCGGCCGCTCTGCTTGGCGAGCCGGGCCATGTGGATGTCCTCGTTGACCTCCGTGCGGACGGCCTCGTGCCCGCCGATCGCCTGATAGGTCTCGCGCGTTATCATCATGAAGGCGCCGTTGGCATAGGCGGCCGGATGACGCGGATCGTTTACCCGCTTGGGATGGAACCAGAACACCATCACCGCTCCGCACACCGGCTGGACGATTCGCTCCCAGAACCCGCGGGCCTCCAGGATGGGCAGAACGGAGAGGAACTCGGCCCCCGTCTCCACCGCGTGCCGCACCGCCAGCGAGAGCGTACGGCGCGAGAGCTGCGTGCAGTCGGCATCGGAGAAGCACAGCCATTGTCCCCCGGCCCGGGCGACTCCTTCCCGCATCGCGTTGTTCTTGCCGAACCAGCCTTCTCGAAGCTGCGTGACGTGAACGACCTTCAGGCGTCCGTTGGTCCCGGTCTCCGCCGCCAGGCGCTCGAGGATCGCCGGGGTGCCGTCGGTGCTGCGGTCGTTGATGACGATCAGTTCGAAACGAGGGTAGTCCTGGGCAAGCATCGTCCGGACGGCCCTCTCGATGTTGGCCTCTTCGTCCTTGGCGGCGATCAGGACGGACAGCGACGGCGGATCGGCCAGGCCGTCCTTGTACGAGTCTTCCGAGAGGGGCCGGAACCGGCGCCGGGCACGCGAGATCTCGATGTGCCGGCTGGCCCACACCAGGGCCACCAGGCACAGGAGGACGACCCAGACCCACCAACCGATCCCCACGCGAGGAATTCCTCCCGCAGACTGCACCCGGCGGGATTATCCGCGGGTGCCGCCCGGCTGACAACCGGCTGGTGCGATCGTGGCGACCTCGGTAGCTCGCCGGATGGCATCGCCCGCCCGGTGGGCCACGCCGAGGCGGTCCCGGTGCCCGGCGGCCGGAGGTGATCCCGGCGGCGGGCCCTCGCGACGCCTGTATTCGGCCAGTCCTGCCGGGCCTGATCTTATCCGACGCAGTTTTGCGAGGGGCGTGCCCGTCGGCCCCATAAAAACCCGGCGGGCAGCGCTGTTCTCGCGGAAACGGGGGGCCGCTTTGAAAAAAAGCGATTGAACTTGCCTGCCGGCGATTTGTTTTTTATGTTGCGGGTGTCTGTCGCCGATTGGCTGTCAGGGGCGGGCTGCCCGCGGTCGCGGGTGTCCCGTCCGGACCGCCGTGAGTCGGCGGGGGAGAAAGAGCGGACGAACGGACACGGCAGGCGGAGGATACGGGCCCCGCGAAACGGGGCACGGCCTTTGGACCCCGTCGGACAGCGTCGTACACGCGCCACCCCAGGAGGAGGCGAGAGCGGGCAACCGGGCCCACATCGCGCGCCGACGGGCTACCCGACAAGCGTTCTCGCGGAGAGGAACTCGCGAGTGTGGTCGGCTCCGGCGGGAGTGGCTCCGGGGCCAAACAAGTGTGAGGGCTGACGGCAAGGGACGGTCGGCGCCCGTGTGGCCGTTCGCGGAACGGCCGGAGAAAGGAGACCTCATGCAGGCACTGGTGACGAGAGTGAAGAGCTTTCTGAAGAGCGAAGACGGTCCGACGGCGACCGAGTACGCCGTGATGCTGGCGCTGATCATCATTGTGGCGCTGGCGGCCATCACGCTGGTCGGTCAGAAGGTGTCGGACATCTTCACGAGCGTCGAGAGCCAGCTGCCGGACACGTAAGCGTGATCGGCGTGACCTGAATCGATGGCCGGTGGGGCCCGTCCGGTCGGCGCGGGTCCCCCGGCCGTTCTGTGCGAGACGGACACGAACCGCTTCTCCGGCGTTTCCTTAGGGAACCCGGACGCGTTTGCGAAGGAGTCGTGAGATGCCCGAGGCGTTCTGGTGGACGACCACCTTGGTCCTGACGCCCCTGATCCTGTGGGCCTCGTGGATCGACTACAGCCAGCGACGCGTACCGAACTGGCTTAATGCGCTGATCGCGGCGTGCGGGTTCATGGTTCAGACCTTTTTCTTCGGCGTCTCAGGCGCCCAGTCTGCGGCGCTGGGCATGGCCGTGGGCTTGGGCGTGCTCATCGTGCCGTGGCTGATGCACGGGATGGGGGCCGGCGACGTGAAGCTCATGGCCGCGATCGGCACGTGGCTGGGACCGTGGTGGACGCTCATGGGGTTCTGCGTCGGTGCGGTCGTCGGCGGAATCATTGCCGTCGTCATGATCGTCCGGGCCGGAAAGATGTGGATGGCCTGCGCGAATCTGGCGACGATCGCCTGCAAGCTGCAAAGCCGCCAGCGCATCTTCAGCGAGTTCGGATCGGCCCGGAGCTTCGGATCGACCTCGGCGCTGCTGCCGTACGGCGTTCCGCTGACCATCGGGACGCTGATCGTGTGGTTCGGCCAGGACTGCGGGCTGTGGTGAGAGCCTGCCCGCACCGGAGGTAAGAAAGATGATGCGTTGGCTCGCAAATTCGCGGAGCACGGGATGGCGGCGACGGGCGGCCGCCGCGGTGGAGATGGCCGTCGTCAGCCCTATTCTCTTCACCCTGCTGCTGGGCATCATGGAGTACGGTCGTCGCTTCATGGTGTACCAGACGCTTGTGCAGGCGGCCCGGGAGGGGTGTCGTACGGCCGTGCTTCAAGGTTCCACCGAGGACGACATTCGAAACCGGGTCTCGGCCTACATGAGGGCGGCCGGTTTGCCGAATTATGTAATAACGATCACGCGAGCCACCGCGGCCGACCCGACCGAGACGGTGCGGGTCACCGTGAACAAGGCGGACGTGAGCCTGTTCGGGAGCTTTTTCGGCGACCCGGGGGGGACGATGGGCTCGACGTGCTCGATGCGAAAAGAAGGGTCTGTCTGACCGCGGCGCGCGCGGGGCCGACTTTGCGGCCCCGGTGGGTGCGGTGGAGAAACGGACCTCAGCGCGAGGGCGGGCCAACCCGCCCACTTTTGTCCTGCCGGCAAGGGAGACAATGATATGAAGAGCAGGGCCTTCATTCCGCTCGTGGTCGGGCTGGTCGTGGGCATCTTCGCGATCAAACTCACCTTCGACTTCGTGAGCAAGGCTCGGGGCAACACCACGGGGGCCTCGGTGCCCGTGGTCCGGACGCGCATGGACATTCCGCTGGGCGCGGAGATCACCGAGGCGATGGTGGAGGTCGTGCAGACGGCGCGTTCGCTGGCCCCCTCGAATGCCCTGTCCCGGAAGGAGGAAGTCGTCGGGCGTGTCTCCAGTGCCATCATTCCCCGGGGCGTGCCCGTGCTGGAATCGTTGCTGGCGCCCAAGGGCACCAAGCCGGGCATGGAATCGCGCATTCCGGAAGGCTACCGCGCCGTCGCCGTCAAGATCGACGAGTCTTCGGGCGTCGGCTACCTGGTCCGACCGGGCAGCCGTGTGGACGTCGTGGCCGTGATGAGCGGCTCGCGGTCGAGCGAGACGGTCAGCAAGACGATTCTGGAGAACGTCGAAGTGGCCGCCGTGGGTCAGGAACTCGGTGGCAATACTGAAAAGGGCACTGTCGCCTCGAAGTCGGTTACGCTCCTGGTCAAGCCGGAGGACGTTCCACGCCTGCACTTGGCCGCGCAGAAGGGCAAGATCGCTCTGTCCATGCGGAATCAGGTGGACCAGGGCTCACGCCAGGGTGCCGAAACGACCGAAAAACAGTTGCTCGGCGACAAGGGCGGCGATCCGCCGCGCGACAAGAACGGCAAGAGCGGCCTGCTCAAGCGCTTCTTCGGGTCGCTGAAGCCGGAGCTTGCGGCAGGTTTGCCGATGCCCGTGCCGTCACCCGCGGCCGTGCCGCCCGCACCCGTCGCCGAGTGGAACGTGGAAGTGGTCTACGGCTCGCTGAAGAAGCCCGTCAACGTCAGCAGGGTGCAGTTCGACGGCCCGGACGCGCTTCAGCGCTCGTCCGTCGGCGGTTCGCGTCTGACGGCCGCGGGCGCGGCCCGCTCAGGCCGAACGTCGGGCGCGTGGTCGCCGGCGTGGAGTTCGTCGCCCAACGAGCCGATAACCACGTCAGAGAGCGGCTCCAACACCCACGCGGACGACAAGGATTAGCGGTCGTCCTCGACAAGCAAGGAGGCTCAGGGCAATGTCGAATACCGGAACGCCGTCCGCGGCGCGTGCGCGCGGTCGGGGAATCGGCTTTCGCAGTAGGATCACAGGGTGGCGTTGGGGGCACTGGGGCGCAGCCACGCTGGCCCTGCTGGGGCTGTGCGCATCGCTGCCGGGCGCTTCGCCGGCGACGCGGGCGGCCAACGGGAACGGTCCCATAGAGGTGGTGGTCCACCGGGTCGGCGCGGACAAGGCCCCGGTCCGCGAGGCGGCGAGCGGTCCGGTCCGCCTGTACCAGGGTCAGAGCGTCCTGCTTGAGCTGGTGGAGCCCGCCACGGGCCGCCCGCTGCCGATCATCCGCGCGGCGGCGGGCTTGCAGGACGTGGCCGAGGCCCTGGCCGTCACGCCCAAGCAGGTCCAGGTAATCGCACGAGGGCGGGGCACGACGGACGTGATCCTCTGGGCGGAGGACGGGCGGCACCGCATCGTCGAGTTGATCGTGACGCAGCCGGTGGACGACCGGGCGGCCCAACTGGATCAGGCGATCCGGAAGCACTTCCCGACGGCCCGGGTGGAGGCGCATTTCCTCCTCGATACCGTGGTGCTGACGGGCACGGTTCCGAGCGCCGAGATGGCCGAGCAGATCGTGCAGATCGCGGAGATCTTCGCCCAGGACCTCCAGCCCGTGGCCGAGGAGACGGAGATGGTCGTCCAGCCGTCGGGCGGAACGCAACAGCAGGGGGGCGGCAAGAAGGAAAAGCCCAAGGTCAAGAACCTGATGCGGGTCGCCGGCGGCAACCAGGTCCTGCTGAGATGTGCCGTCGCCGAGGTAAGCAAGAGCGCGACCCGGCAGCTCGGTGTCAACGGCTGGCTTGCCGGCGACAATCTGCACGATGTGTTTGCCGTCAACCAGATCGGCGGGATCAACAACGCGAATATCGGCGGGGCGGCGGAGTTCGGTCCGATCGGTGGCCCGCATGCCGGGCCGATTCCCTTTGCGACCGATCGGGACGTGGGTCTGCCACTGATGCCGCGAATGGCGTACACGGGGCCCACATTGAGCTTGGGCTTCCCGCGGGTACAGATGCAGCTCTTCTTCCAGGCCATGCGGGAGAACGGCCTCCTGCGAGTCCTGGCGGAGCCTAACCTGGTTGCCGTCGCCGGTCAGGAGGCGAGCTTCCTGGCGGGCGGCGAGATTCCTGTTCCGGTTCCCCAGTCCAGCGGAGGCAGTGTGACCATTACGATCGAGTGGAGGGAGTTCGGTGTCCGGCTCCGGTTCCTTCCGACGCCGGTGGGCCGTGACATGATCCGGCTGCGCGTCTGTCCGGAGGTGAGCGAGCTGGACTTTGCTACCGGGACGCAGATCCAGGGGACCGTGGTTCCGGGGCTGACCCAGCGACGGGCCGAAACGACGATCGAGCTACCCAGCGGGAGCACGATCGCCATCGCCGGCTTGCTCAGCGAACGCGTCCGCGCCACCGCGCAGAAGGTGCCGGGGCTGGGCGATGTGCCCGTGCTCGGCGCCTTGTTCAGCTCGGTTGAGTACCAGAAGGACCAGACGGAGCTGGTGATCCTCGTCACGCCGGAGCTGGTGGATGCGATGAACCCGGACCAGGTGCCGCCCGTGCCGGGACAGTTCATGACCGATCCGAACGACTGGCAGCTCTTCGGGCTCGGTCTGCTCGAGGGCGAGCCGGAGCCTGACCCCCCGGCGGCCCGCGACCAGGCCGTCAAGACCGATCTGCCCCCGCTGGCGCGCAAGTGGACGGCCCCGCCGACGCAGATGTCGCTGCACGGTCCGTGGGGCCCGGCCGACGAAAACGAGAAGCAGTGATCATCGCTTCATCCTGAAAATCCGGGTACAAGCCGACCGGGTCGCCTGCCGCGTGCGAGGCACGGAAACGCCCCCACGCGGCACGCGTCTTCCGGGTTGCGCGGATATCGCCTTGGGGCCGCGGAGCCGGCGCGGGGTGCGTGCCGCCGGACCATCGCTCGCCGGCCTACTGTAGGAACGCCCGGGCCTGTCGGAGGACTTCTTCCACGACCTGATCCATGGGGCCGTCCACGACCGCCCCCGCGGCCAACTGGTGGCCGCCCCCCCCGAACGCCCGCGCCAGGGGCAGCACGCTCGTGCCCCCCTCCCCGCGGAAGTTGATCCGGACGCGGCCCGGACGTGTCTCCGAAAACAGGATGGCCATTCGGATGCCGCGCCAGGAGCGGGGGATGCTGACCTGGTCGTCGATGTCGGCCGGGGTGCAGCCGGCCGCCAGGATTTCATCGTAACGGGCCGTGCTGTGGGCGATCCGTCCGTCGGGCGAGACCCGTGTGTTAGCGTAGATCAGCCTCGTCAGGTTGAACTCGGCGGGCGACTGCGATCGCCAGAGACGCTCTCCGAGTTCCGCCACGTCGGCCCCGGCCTCAATCAGATCGGCGGCGATTCGCAGGCTGGCTGTGGTCGTGTTCGGCAGCGAGAACCCGTGCGTGTCCGTGTTCAGGCCGGCATAGAGCAGCGACGCCGTCCCGGGCGCGATGGGCCAGTCGAGCGCCCGGATGAGGGCGAAGACCAGCTCGCACGTGCTGCTGGCCTCGGGCACGACCCAGTTGATCTGACCGTACCCCGTGTTGGCCACGTGGTGATCGATATTGACGAGGGGTATGCCGGAGGCCGCGTATTCGCCGACCGGGCGGGGCGCGGCGGCGCGGTCGGCATAGGCGGTGTCCAGCACAACGACGGTGTCCGGGACGATATCGGCATTCCGCAGAAGCAGGGTTGGTTCGATTCCGCACAGAAACGCCAGTCGCTGGGAGATCTGTTCGGGTTTGTAGTAGATCGCCGGCCGAGCCGGGCGGGCCGCCTGCCAGGCCGCCCCGAGCGCGTGGATGGCCCCGAGGCAGTCGCCGTCCGGGCGGACGTGCCCGACGATCAACGGTGCTGCCGGTCGCAGCAGGGCCTCAACTAGGTGTGCGGGCGGTTGCAGCATCAGCCTGTTCCGGGGCCTGATGGCCCGAATCTGGGTGCTTGGGCGGGCTGCGAGCGCAAACCCGTCCCCGTCCCTGGTCTTCCGGCCGTCGCCGGCCGCGCCGGGCGAGCGGCCAGGCACCGGCCGTCAGAGCGGGGGCTGAACGGCCTCGGCCCCGGCGGGGCTTGCTGCAGCCGTCTGCGACCCGTTGTCCGGACCGTCCGGTCGTTCCGGGGCCTTGCCGCCGGGTGCCGTCCGGTCTGCCGGCTTGGGCGCGGGCTTGGGGGCCACCTTGTTGGGGACAAGCACCATGATCATCCGCCGACCCTCCATGCGGGGCGGGCGTTCGACCTTGGCGAGCTCCCCCAGGCTTTCGACGATCTCCCTCATGATGGTGTGGCCGCGATCCTGATGGAACCGCTCGCGTCCGCGGAAGATCATCGTGAACTGGACCTTGTGGCCGTGGGTCAGAAACTCCCTGGCGCGCTCGATACGGATGTTCTTGTCGTGCGAGTCGGTCTTGGGCGAAAGCCTCAACTCCTTGAGTTGCTGCTCATGATGAGGCTTCTTGTGCTTCTTTTTCTGCTGGTACTTCCATTTGCCGTAATCCATGATCCGGCAGACGGGCGGGCGCTCGGTGGGGGCGACCTCGACCAGGTCCAGGCCGAGTTCTCGCGCCCGGCGGAGCGCTTCGTCGGTAGGCACGATCCCCCGCTGTTCGTTGTTTTCGTCGATGAGACGGATCGGCGAGAGCCGGATCTGCTCATTGCACCGCAGGTTCTGAGCGATGGCGATCACCTTCCTTTCGCAAGACGGTTCCGGCACCCGGGCGGCGCGACGTCCGGTCGCGGTCCCGGGAGCGTTTTCGATTCACAAGGCACGCAAACGCACCTCTTCGCGGCATCGGCCGACGAATTCCGCGAGCGGGACGGTGCCGAGGGTCCGGCCAGCGCGGTCGTTCACGTTCACCGTGCCGAGCCCGGCCTCCTTCTCACCTACGACAACGATGTACGGGACCTTCTGTTGCCGCGCGCGATGCTTCTTGGGGCCGATCTTTTCGGGGGACAGATCGACCTCGGCCCGCAGGCCGGCCTCCAGCAGCGTCCGGTGCACCGATCGCGCGTACGCTTCGCTCTTCTCGCTCACCGAGGCTACGAGCACCTGGACCGGGGCCAGCCACAGCGGAAAGGCCCCGGCGAAGTGCTCGATCAGGATGGCCACGAACCGTTCGAAACTTCCGAACGGCGCCCGGTGGATCATCACCGGTCGGTGGGGTGCGTTGTCAGCGCCCACGTATTCCAGCCCGAATCGCTCGGGCAGATTGTAGTCCACCTGGACCGTTCCGAGCTGCCATTGCCGGCCGATGCAGTCCTTCACAATGAAGTCGATCTTCGGGCCGTAGAAGGCGGCCTCGCCCTGCTCTTCGCTGTACTCCAGGCCGCTGTCCCGCGCCGCCCGGCGGACGGCCTCCTCGGCCCGGGCCCACACATCCTGGCCGCCCACATACTTGTCGCTGGCCGGGTCCCGCAGCCCCACGCGGACGCGGTAGTCCCTCAGTCCCAGCGTGTCCAGGACCAGCCGCACCAGCGCCAGGCACTGCTGCATCTCGTGGGGCAACTGCTCGGGCGTGCAGAAGATGTGGGCGTCGTCCTGTGTGAAGGATCGCACACGGGTCATTCCCGTCAGCTCGCCGGACTGCTCGAACCGGTAGACGGTGCCGAACTCGGCCAGTCGGATGGGCAGGTCTCGGTAGCTGTGCGGCTCGGACTGGTAGATGCGGATGTGGTGCGGGCAGTTCATCGGCTTGAGGAGGAGCTCCTCGCCGTCGGGCATCTGGATCGGAGCGAACTGAGCCTCCTTGTAGTACGGGTAGTGGCCGCTCGTCCGGTACAGGTCGAGCCGCCCGATGTGGGGACAATACACCTGCTGATAGCCCTGCTTGAGCAACTCGTCCAAGAGGAACCGTTCGAGTTCCCGCCGGATGATTGCCCCCCTGGGCTTCCAGAGGACCATCCCCGGGCCGACCTGCGGGTCGATGACGAACAACCCCAGTTCCGTTCCGATCCGCCGATGGTCCCTCCGGCGCGCCTCCTCGAGCCGGGCCAGGTACTCGTCGAGCGACTTGCGGTCGGGCCAGGCCGTTCCGTAGACCCGCTGAAGCTGCTTTTCCCGAGCGTCCCCCCGGTAGAACGCTCCGCTGACCTGAAGGACCTTGAAGGCGCCGATCCGCCCGGTGCTGGGCACGTGCGGGCCGCGGCAGAGGTCCTCGAAGTCCTGCCCGGGCCGGTTGCCCGTCACGTAGAAGCTCAGCCGGTCGCCCGCGGCGCGTTCGGCGTTGTCGATCTTGTATCGGTTTCCCTCCCGGCGGAGCTTCTCCATCGCCTCGGCCCGCGGCATCTCGATGCGGGTAAACGGCTTGTCCTCTTCGACGATCCGGGCCATCTCCCGCTCGATGGCTGCGAAGTCGTCGGGGGTCAGGGGCCGGTCCAGGTCGATGTCATAGTAGAAGCCGCTGTCCACCGGCGGCCCATACACGAGCTTCGTTGACGGAAACAAGCGGGTGATTGCTTCGGCCATCACATGCGCCGCGCTGTGGCGCAGGACGTACAGGCTGGCTTCGTCGTCGGCTCTGGGCGTCAGGATCCGCAGTCGACAGTCCTTTTCGATGCGGTACGTCAGGTCCACCGTCTCTGCGTCGACCACGGCGGCGATGGCGTCCCGGGCCAGCCTGGGGCCCAGTCGCGCAGCCACCTCACCGGCCGTGACGCCGGATGGTACCTCGAGTTGCGATCCGTCCGGGAGCGTTACCTTCGGCATCGTCGTCCTGATGCGCGGGCCGCCGGCGGTGCGACGACGTCGGCCCGTGCGCCTATGCAAGAAAGACGGCACGAATCTCCGGAGCGCACCTGGCCCGTCGAATCGGGATCGATTCCCGTTCGCGAGGCCCTCATGGAGTCGTGCGCGTCAGGAAACTCATGCCGGTCCGGCTACCCAATCGGTTCGCGCTGATCCCGGCCCCTCGGCCGGTATCTCGACGTGCGCCGCACGCCGTCCTTATTCAGAATAGCCGAACGGATTCCACGGTCAAGCCGAGCGTCTGTCGTTTGCCGGATGTCCGATGCCGATTGCACACCCCCCGTAGGGTTGCCAGCGGGGTGTGTCGCCTGCCGGCACAGGCGGTCTGGGGGGCGACCGACTTGGGTTTTCCTCGCCGCAGAGGCGGGCGGGGCGGCCGGAACGTCCCCGCGACTAAGGTTCCGGCGCGGGTACGGCCTCTGCCCTGGGGGCGCTGAGGCCGGCCGGTGCTGTCAATCTGACAGGGCTTGAGCGGGTCGGTTGGCGGTTTGACAGGAATGGCAGTACATGCGGCGGGAAGGCAGGTGAAGGCCTGGAGGACAGCAATAATGCTAACTCATTATATGTGCGAAGGTTGCGTTTTTGAATGGTGCAGGGAGGCGCGATGGCACCGGCCTTGCAATGGGTTTGGCCTGTCGGTTGGGCTGCGCGCCATGTGGTGACGCGATGACCGGGAGCTGGAGCGCCCACGGCCCGGACCCGTGGCCGCGTTGCATCCTGTTCGGCCATGAAGGGCCATCGTCGGAGGCGTGGGCAGCGGGTCTGATGGCCCGTCTGGACCCTGCCGGGGCCTACATCCGGCACGCCTTCACGGGGCGCGAGGTCGTCCACGTGGTCGAGACGGGGGTTGTGGATGTGGCGCTGGTGTCCGACGCCCCCCGGATCGACGGGCTGTCCGTGCTGCGGATGATCCGCCGGATCGATTCGGCGCTGCCTTGCGTACTGATCACGGGGCGTCCGGACCGGCGGTGGCTCGAGCGGGCGATGGCGCTGCGGGCGGACAGCGTGTTCAGCCCGCCGGTGGACGTGGAGATGATGAGCCGGCTGCTGTTGCGGCTCCTTGTGGAGCGGGCCGGCGCCGGACCCCCAAGTGACGTGTAGAGCCTCTGAAAGGAGCTAGTTCGATGGCCAAGCTCAAGATTCGGCCCCTGGCGGACAAGATCATCGTCAAGCGCGTGGAAGCGGAAGAGAAGACGGCCGGCGGGATTGTGCTGCCCGATACCGCCAAGGAGAAACCCAAGCGGGGCATCGTGCAGGCCGTCGGCGAGGGCAAGCTGCTGGACAACGGCAAGCGGGCCGAGCCTCAGGTGAAGAAGAACGATCAGGTTCTGTTCAGTTCCTACGCCGGCAGCGAGATCAAGATCGACGGCGAGGAGTATCTGATCATGGATGAGAACGACATCCTGGCGGTGATCGAGTAGTTTCGGCGAATCCCGCGAGGAAGACGCGAAAACCAAGACGGAGGCAAGTATGGCTGCCAAGCGCATTGCGTACGATATGGAGGCCCGTGAGGCGATCCGGCGGGGCGTCAAGCAACTGGCCCGTGCGGTCAAGGTGACGCTGGGGCCGGCGGGCCGGAACGTGGTTCTGGAGAAGTCGTTCGGCTCGCCCACGGTGACGAAGGACGGCGTGACCGTGGCCAAGGAGATCGAGCTCGAGGACGCCTACGAGAACATGGGCGCCCAGATGGTCAAGGAGGTGGCGAGCAAGACCTCCAGCGTGGCGGGCGACGGGACGACGACCGCGACCATCTACGCCGAGGCGATCTTCGACGAGGGGCTCAAGAACGTGGCGGCGGGCGCCAACGCCATGGAACTCAAGCGCGGCATCGAGATGGCCGTGGAGGCGGTCGTCGAGGCCCTCAAGAAGATGAGCACGAACGTCAAGGGCCGCGAGCAGATCGCGCAGGTGGGTACGTGCGCGGCCAATCAGGACCGGGAGATCGGCGAGAAGATCGCCGAGGCGATGGATAAGGTGGGCAAGGACGGCGTCATCACCGTGGAGGAAGGCAAGGGCCTTCAGACCACCGTGGAAGTGGTCGAGGGCATGCAGTTCGACAAGGGCTTCCTCTCGCCGCACTTTGTGAACAACTTCGAGAACATGACGGCCGAGCTGGAGCGGCCCTACATCCTCATCCACGAGAAGAAGCTCTCGTCGGTCAAGGACATGATCCCGCTGCTGGAGAAGGTCGCCAAGTCGGGCCGCCCGCTGCTGGTGATCGCCGAGGACGTGGAGGGCGAGGCCTTGGCGACGCTCGTGGTGAACAAGCTCCGCGGGACTCTCCAGGCCTGCGCGGTCAAGGCGCCGGGATTCGGCGATCGCCGCAAGGCCATGCTGGAGGACATTGCCATCATGACCGGCGGCCGGGCCCTCTTCGAGGACCTGGGCATCAGCCTTGAGAACGTCAAGCTTGAGGATCTCGGACAGGCCAAGAAGGTGACGGTGGACAAGGACACCTGCACCATCATCGAGGGCGCCGGCTCCAGCGAAGCGATCAAGGGCCGTATGGACGCCCTCAAGCGCGAGATCGAGACGACCACCAGCGATTACGACCGGGAGAAGCTCGAGGAGCGTCTGGCCAAGCTCGCCGGGGGCGTGGCCCAGATCAACGTCGGGGCCGCTACCGAGGTCGAGATGAAGGAGAAGAAGGCGCGCGTCGAGGATGCCCTGCATGCCTGTCGGGCGGCCGTCGAGGAGGGCATCCTGCCCGGCGGCGGCGTGGCCGTGCTGCGGTGCAGCAAGGCCCTCGACGAGGTGAGCAAGAAGGCCAAGGGCGACCAGAAGACGGGCGTGGAGATCGTTCGGCGGGCCTTGGTTGCGCCGATCAGGCAGATTGCCGAGAACGCGGGCCTGGACGGGTCGATCGTTGCGCAGAAGGTGGCGGAGAATCCCGACCCGAACTTCGGGTACAACGCCCTGACGGGCGAGTACGGCGACATGATCAAGATGGGCGTGCTGGTGCCCACGAAGGTCGAGCGGGTCGCTCTCCAGAACGCCGCCTCGATTGCCTCCCTGCTGCTGACGACCGATGCCGTGGTCAGCGAGATCAAGGAGGAGAAGAAGGAGAAGAGCCCGGGCGGCTCGCCGCCGTACTGATCGAGTCGCGGCGAACACGCAGCATGAACAGGGGCGCCCCGTCGAGCGTGGCCGGCGGGGCGTTTTTCTTGCGTTGGGTGGTGAGTCGGGGGAGGCCTTCGTCGTTCGACTCGCCCGGAGGGAGGCGCCTGCGCGGCCGGCCGGGGAACGGGGCGGGTCGGAGTCCGCCGCGGTCGGGGGACGGATGTTGCGGCCCCTGCGGTGACTTCCGGAGGGTTTCGCGTAGAATACCGGCTTCCGAACAGGGACGGTGGCCCAGTGCCGCGGCGGATACGAAATGCCACGATGGCCGACGTGCCGGCGATCCACGGCCTGATCACGCATCATGCCGAGCTGGGCCGCATGCTGTTTCGTTCGCGTGCCGACCTGTATGAGCACCTTCGCGACTTCTTCGTATGCGAGGAGGACGGGCGCGTCATCGGCTGCTGCGGTGTGGAACTGGTCTGGAGAGATCTTGCGGAGGTCAAGAGCCTCGCCGTTGCCGAGGAGTGCCGTGGGACGGGCGTGGGCTCGGCGCTGTTGCGGGCCGCGGAGGCCGAGGCCCGACGCCTGGGCATCACCCGCCTGTTCGCGCTGACGCGCGAGCAGCGGCTCTTCGAGAAGTTCGGCTATCGCGTGGTTCCCAAGGAGACGCTGCCGCATAAGGTCTGGACGGATTGCATCCGGTGCCCGGTGCAGGCGGCCTGCGACGAGATCGCTGTGGTGCTCGATCTGCCCGAGCCGGCGGCGTCTGCGGGCGGATAGCGGCCGGGTCGCCGAAGGACGGATCCAGCATGGCCAAACCGATCCGGATACCGATCTGGAAGATTGTCGTCCTGACCCTCGGTTGCGCCGTTCTGTCGGCGGCGCTGCTCTTCGGAAGCCGTGCCGTGCTCAAGGAGTCGGCGGGGGCGACGGCGGGGACGGCCGACGCGGCTTCGCGTCCCGTCTTGCCGCCGGCCGGCGAGCCGCCCGTGGATGAGGCCGCCCGGTCGAGGGCCAATCTCTCAAATCTGATGCAACTGATCGGTCTGGCGGCGGGCGCTGCCGCGCTGGTGGGGATCGGGTGGCTGGCCTATCGCTATTACCTGACCATTCCGGCTTGGAAGCGGCGCAAGGGGATTCCGAGGCGGCGGTAGTGGGCTTGCGGGGCCGGGCCTTTGAGAGCCCGGAGAGGGGCTCATGCCCGACGGCGGGCGTCCCTGTATACTGGCCCGTCATGAGCGAGGCCGTCTGTTCCCGAGTGGCCGGAATCCGCTGGCTCGTGGCGGTGGCGATCGGCTTGTCGTGCGCAGGACCCGTCCGGCCGGCCGAGAAGGTGGGCGTGTCCTCGGCCCCGGCCCGCCCGCCGAACGTGGTCGTCATACTCACGGATGATCAGCGATACGACGCCCTCGGCTCGGCCGATCGGCCGTACCTGGGCATCCGCACGCCGGCGCTGGACCGAATCGCCGCCGAAGGGGCGAGGTTCCGGAACGCGTTTGTCACGACCTCGCTCTGTTCGCCCAGCCGAGCTTCGCTGCTGTCGGGTCTGTACGCGCATGCCCACGGGGTGCTCGACAACTTCACCGACTTTCCGGCCGATCTGCCGAGCTACCCGCGTCGGCTGAAGGCGGCCGGCTATGAGACGGCCTACATCGGCAAGTTCCACATGGGCGAGCAGAGCGACGAGCCGCGCCCGGGCTTTGACTACTGGATCAGCCACGGCGGTCAGGGCCGATACTACGGCACGACGTTCAACATCAACGGCCGGCGGGAGAAAAGGGAGGGCTACTACACACAGGTCGTGACCGAGATGGCGGTCGAATGGCTCCGCCGCCCGCATGAGCGACCCTTCCTGCTGATCGTCGGCCACAAGGCCCCGCACGGTCCGTTCGAACCGGAGCGGCGGTACAGGGACTCCTTTGGCGATTCGCGGATCGACTATCCGCGCTCGGCTTTCGCGCTGGAACGCAAGCCCGAGTGGATCCGTCAGCGGCTGGATACGTGGCACGGGATCTACGGTCCGCTGTACGGCTTTCGCCGGGACTTTCCCGACCGTACGCCGGCGGGCGCGGCGGCGTTCCGCGAGTTCGTGCGCAGCTACCTGGCGACGATCCTGTCGGTAGACGACAGCGTGGGGGCGATCTATCAGGCCCTGGCTGAGACGGGGGCTTTGGATGAGACCCTCCTGATTTTCACGAGCGACAACGGCTTCCTGCTGGGTGAGCACGGCATGATCGACAAGCGGACCATGCATGAGGAGAGCATCCGGGTGCCGCTGCTGGTCCGTTATCCGAGGCGAATCCGGCCCGGGACCGTCATCGATGCGATGGTGTTGAACATCGATCTGGCTCCGAGCATCGTAGATCTGTGCGGGGTCGCACCGCTGCCTCGGGTGCACGGGCGATCGTGGAGGCCCCTGCTGGAGGGCCGCGTGAGCGGGTGGCGACGCTCCTGGTACTACGAATACAACTACGAGAAGCAGTTCCCGTATACGCCGAACGTGCGGGGCATTCGGACCGACGAATGGAAGTACGTCCATTATCCCCACGGTGACGGGGGCCCCGACCGCCACAAGGCCGAGCTGTACAACCTTCGGGAGGATCCCGGGGAGCTTCACAACCGGATCGACGATCCGGCCTGCGCAGACATGCTGGCCGCCCTTCGGGACGAGCTGGAGCGGCTTCAGCGCGAATGCGGCGCTCTGCCGGATCGGATGCCGCTGGATGAGGGTGTCAAGCTCGAGCTGCCGGCCCGATCGATCCGCTGAGTGCGGACGGAAGCGTTGCGAAAACCCGCGAGGGCCGGGTCCCGCCGACCGGTCCGCCTCGTGCGCCGAAGCGGGGTCGCCGGCGGCCGGCACCGTCCGGCCTGCCGGATGCGGGGGCTGGTGAAGGGCGTTTCGCGCGTCGGCTTGCCGGCGCGCCGCCGGGGATTGGCCGTGGGGGGCGGTTCGCAGGGGGTCAGACGGGCACGCGAGCGGAGGCCCGCAGAAGGCGACGAACCTGTTCGCCGCGACGGATGGCCTCGTCGATTCTGGACCTTCGGTATTCCGCGTAGCCGCGTACGGACTCGACGCAGCTCAGCAGCTCGACCTGTCGCCGGTACTGTTCGGGGCCGGCATAGGCGAATTCATCGACGACCTCCTCATACCAGCGCAGGAGGCGACGGTCGGCGCGGTGGAACCAGGGCATGACGGCTCGCATCCATCTGAGCTCACGGAGCACGTAGAGGAACCAGTGCGGCACCCGGAGGTCGACCTGGCGCCCGAAGAAGCGCGGGTGAAACACACGCCGGTACCGCAGACGGTCTCCGTTGGCCGGGTTGACGTTGTAGCGCTGGCGGTCGCGGCGGATCTTCTCGAAGCTCGTGAGGAGGTGCGCGACGTAGAACTCGTCCTTGATGAGCATGAGCTTGGCGAGCTGGTGGACGACGACCCGCGTGGCCGCGAAGCCGTGCCGTTCGTCGTCGGCCAGAAACACGCGACGCAGCCGCCGGGCGTATCGGCGTGCGTAGCGCAACCCGCCCCACTGGATCAGGTCGTAGATGCGGATGGCGATGTCCCGCATGGTTTCCTTGTCGAGCTCGCGGCAGGCCCGGAGGGTGGTGTAGACCAGGTGTTTGTATCCGCGGGCGAGCTTGGTGTCGGGCAGTCTCCGCCGGGCTCCCGGGGTCGGCCGTTCGGGTCGCAGCGCCCGCCGCCGCCCGATGAGCCGCATGTTCAGATAGGTCGCCTTTTCGCGAACGATCCGGGCCAGGGTCCGCGGGGGCTTTCGTTCGGTGAAGAGCTCGGGGTTCGTGACGAGCTTGCGTCCGAGGTTGAACGCGCGGAGGTTTTTCTTGAAGTCCGCGCGGATGGTATGGCGGATGCCCTCCTTGATCGATTCCAGCGAGACCGGGATGTGCCCGAGCTGGTAGGCGATGCCGAGCATGGTCAGATTCGCGTAGAGCTTGGTTCCGAAGATGCGTTCGCACAACGACGAGATGGGGTGCCCGAAGAAGCCGTCGGGGCGGCTTACCGCGCGCAAGGTCCGTTCCATCTCGCCGGCGTCGAAGTCGTCCAGGCCCATCAGCATCCGGGTCGTGGGGGTCTTGTCGAGGTTCACGACGGTGGCCGTCTGATCAGGCGATGCCACGCGGAAGGGCTGCCGACCGTCGACCGCGCGGACGGCCTCGAGAAGGTCCACTCCCAGCAGCAGATCGGCCCGGCCGTAGGGGATGGTCATGGCATGCCGGCCCTCGCCCTTTTCGAAAACGATCTGGGAGAAGACCGCCCCGTTGCGGATGGCCAGGCCCTTCTTGTCGGCGAACTGAACGCGGTACCCTTCGGCGAAGCCGGCGCGGACCAGGATGGCGGCGGCGGTTCCGATGCCCATCCCGCCGACGCCCGCGAGCCAGGCGCGCCAGACCTGTCCGTCGAAGCGGACGGGAGGTTCGGGCAGGTTTTCGAGGCGGATTTCATGGCCTCGCGGTCGGGGCGGGCGCTTCCGCGTGACGATGACCTGTTCGAAGGACGGGCAGGCGTCGATCTTGGCACAGGCACCGTCGTTGACGCACCAGGAGAGGTCCGTGGCGACCTTGGGCCCGTAGTCGGTGGACTCGATCGTGAGCCCGGGGCAGCCGGTCCGGTTCGTGCACTCCAGACAGAACTCGCAGACCTCGGGCGTGATGTTCATGTACGCCTTGCGCCGGACGAAGCCCCGGCGGTGCTGCTCGGCCCGCTCGGCTGCGAGGACCTTTCGGTTGTAGGTGATGCCGCATTCCTTGTCGGCGATGATGAACTTGACGCCGTCGGCGAGGATCGTGCGCTCGAGCAGTTCCTTGTAGGCCGAACGCTGAGCCGGGTTTGCCCGCACGACGGGACAGCGCCCGCCGCTGAGGGCCCGAAGGATCTGCTCTATGTCCTGGGGGGTCTGTGGGCGGCCGAGCAGGTCCTCGGCGACGCCGGCGTGCGGCTGATGGCCGGTCATGGCCGTGGTGCCGTTGGCCAGAATGATGTAGGTGATGTCCTGCCGGTTGGCGATCGAGTTGCTGATGGCCGCCAGCCCGGAGTGGAAGAAGGTCGAGTCGCCCATGAAGACGACCTGCTTGTTCGTGATGAATGGGTCGATGCCGCTGCCGGTCCCGCCGCCCAGCCCCATGCCGGAGTAGTTGTGCATGAGTGGGCTGTTCGGCTCGAACATGAGCATCGTGTAGCAGCCGGTGTCGCCGTGGAACAGAAGGTCGACCGGCCCGCGTCCGTGGCGTCGCCGCATGTACGCCGGGTCGGCGAACTGCCGTCGGACCTCCAGGAGCACGCTGGACGAGTCCCGGTGGGGGCATCCGGGGCAGAAGGTCGGCATCCGGCCGGGCAGCGAGACGGTACGTTCGGCCGTCCGCCGGATGACATCGAGATCGCGCTGGATCGGTGCGGCCGCCTGGGCGGCCAGGGGCGAACGGATGGCGTGAAGGAACCGCGCCAGCCGGTCCGCGACGATCGACACGTTCAGCCCCAGGGCGCTCGGCAGTCCGGCCGATCCGCCCGGGAGCTGCTTGCCCCAGAGGGCTGCCAGTCGCCGGCCGTCCTTCCGCTGGCGGGCCTGCGTGAGGATTTCGGCGATTTGCGCCTCGAGGAAGCCGCGCCGTTCCTCCACGACGAAGAGGTGTTCGTGTCGGGCCGCCAGCGACTCGATCTGTTCAGAATCAAGGGGATAGGTGAGGCCGAGCTTGAGCACCGGCACGCGCCCCAGCAGCCCCCAGTCGGCCAGCACACTGACGACATACTGGTAGGCCAGGCCGGCCGTCACGATGGCGATGTGGCCGGGGGCGTCGTGTTCGAGCCGGTTCACGCCCAGGGCCCGCGCCGCCTCCAGGAGCCGCCGGCGGCGATCGGGCAACTCGAGTTCCTTGCGTCCGGTCCGGGGAGGGAGCAGGACCGTGCTTTCCGTGTCCAGCTCGGACGTCCGGAGTTCGAAGGGATGCAGGGCGCTGGTCAGCGGATAGTGGTTGGGACGACACTCAACCGAACCGCCTCCGTCGGCCAGGGTGGTGGTGATGACATAGCCCACGAAGAAGCCGGAGGCCTGGGACAGCCGGAACCCCAGACCGATCCAGTCCTTGACCTCCTGAAGCGTGGCGGGCTCCAGGCACGGCATGTGGAGGTGCTGGAAAAGATATCGCGAGTCGGCCGGGACCTGCGTGGACTCGCTCCAGGGGTCGTCCCCGACGACGATGACCGCACCGCCTTGCGGGTGGGCCCCGGCCAGATTGCCGAGGGCCAGGCCGTCGCTGGCCACGTGCAGCCCCACGCTCTTCATGACGGCCATCGCCCGCAGTGCCGACATCTGCGTACCGTTGACGGCGGCGACGGCCAGTGCCTCGTTGTTGGCCAGGCGTCCTTCGATGCCCCGTTCGCGGAGCAGGGGGGCGATATCGGTCAGGACGTCAAAAAAGGTGGCGACCGGCGAACCGGGATAGCCGGTCAGCAGGTGAACGCCGCCTTCGGTCTCCAAGGCGCCCTTGACGAGCAGTTCGTTGCCGTTGAACAGGTCGAATCCGCGGTCGCGGAGGAATCGGGCGTCGATTTCCTGTTTCACGTGCGGCCCTTCCTGAGCCCGGCGGCGGTCAGGCGGAGCCGGGAAGGGGCGGGTTCTGAGGGCATCCGAGCCGCTCCTGCGAGTCCGGCCTGCCCCGCGCCGAACCGCCGGCTCGCCGGCGACCGCGCCGTCAAAGGCGGATTATAGCACCGGCCGGGGTGGCGAACAGCCCGGGACGCGGCGGTTTCCGTCGGTTCGGCCGGCTCGGCTTGAAACGTGCCGTCGTGGCTGTGATACTCTTGACCGGCTGCGACCGCCGTCGGGTCCGGCGGGCGTGGCCGCGGCCGGCCCGCGGAGCGGCCTGCCGTCCATGTTTGTCACGTGTCCGGAGGTGGTTTCATGTGCCATCACTCGAACTGCTGCTGTTCCCATTCCGATGAGGGGCTGTCGCGACGCGAGTTGCTCCTGGCGGCTGCCGGCACGACTGCGATGGGCGGGTTCTTTCTGCGGACGGCCTCGGCGGCAGAGGTCGTCCGGGCCACTGATCCCGAGCCGACGGATCAGTGGCCGGAGGTCTGTGTGGCCTATCTTCGGCCGAAGGAGAAGTACTGGCTGGGCTGGCCGGGTACCGCCTGGGACGTGGAGGGTTTCATCCGGAGCAGCCGGGAGAAGACCGAGAAGTTTGCCAGGGAGGTGAAGGTCCGCCTGAACTTCGAGCCCGAGCCGCTCTATGACGATGCCGCCGTGGACCGCTTCGTGGCGAAGATCCAGGCCTCCAGGCCCAAGGGAGTGCTGGTCTATCCGCTGCACATGAACCGCTGGGGCCACGTGGACAAGATCGCCAAGTCGGGCGTGCCGACGGTCATCTTTGCGGGTCTCGGGGTGTGTTTCACGGGTCACATCCAGGCGATTTCCCGGCTGCCGGGGGTCTACCTGGCCTCGACAGCGGATTACGAGCTGAACCCGGTGCGTTTCGGGCTGAAGATGATCCGCACGGCCCACGACGTCCGACGGACGTGCATCGCGCGGATCGCCGGGAACGAGAAGAAGGACGACGTGCTCGAGCCGTTCGGGCTGAAGATCCGCCACCTGCCGCGTTCGATCTTTCCGGAGACGTACAACAGGATCGGCGAGACGCCCGAGGTCATCGCGATCGCCGACGAATACGAAAAGGCCGCCCAGAAGGTCGTGGAGCCCACGCGCAAGGACCTGCTCAACGCGGCCCGCTGCTTTGTGGCCGCCCGGCAGATTCTCCAGGAACACGGTTGTGACGGGATCACGATGGACTGCCTCGGCCTGGTGACGGAGCGGCAGATGCCAACGCCGCCCTGTCTGGCGTGGTCGAAGTTCCTGGACATGGGCGTGACGGCCGTGTGCGAGGCCGACCTCAACGCGGTGATGTCCCAGGTTCTGTGCCTCAAACTGCTCGACAAGCCGGGGTTTCAGCAGGACCCGGTTCCGGAAACGGTCAATAATACGTTCATCGGCGCGCACTGCGTCTGCGCGACGCGGATGAACGGGTTCGACAAGCCGCGCGAGCCGTTCATCATCCGGAACCACTCCGAGTCGGCCCTCGGTGTTTCGCTCCAGATCCTGTTCCGGCCCGGGCAGGACATCACCATCATGCAGTTCACCGGGCCGGGCAAGATGATTCTGGGCAAAGGCAAGGTGCTGAGGAACCACGATACTCCGCCGGCCGGAGGGTGCCGGACCTCGGTAGAGCTGGCCATCGACGGTCCGCCCGACACCCGCGATACCAAGGGCTTCCACCAGCTCTTCATCTACGGCGACCACGTACGGGATTTCCAGGCGTACGGGCAGATGTACGGGATTGCGACCGAGCACATCTGACCGCGGGCGTCATACGGGTTTCCCGGCGATTACCAGGGCCTGCCGCAGGTCGCCGTCCGCGCGAGGTCTCCGTGTTGCGCGAATCGCCCGAGGGAAAGCGGCGCGCTGGTTGCGGGTGGCGGGCGCCATCGCCCGGCCGCCGGAGGCCCCACACACGGGCGTTTTCCTGTCGTGCCGGAACGGCCGAACCGGCACGGATTGTCGCGACCAGGGGCGGCCGTATAGATTCCGCCAACGCGGCCGCACCCCGGCGCAGGACCGCCGGGCCGGCAAGACGAGATGGGAGGCGCGGATGAACGGTCCCGGCGCATCCTGTGACATTCAGATCCGCGTGCGCTACGCTGAGTGCGATCCGATGGGGATCCTGCATCATGCGAGGTACTTCGAGTTCTTCGAGATGGGGAGGACGGAGCTGCTGAGGGCCGGGGGCGTCCGGTACCGGGACCTCGAGGCGCGAGGGGTGTATTTCGTAGTGGCCCGCATGGAGTGCCGATTCCGCGCGCCGGCCTTCTACGACGATCTGCTGGTGCTGACCACGCGGATCGAGCGCGTCACCCGGGCCCGGATCGACCATGCCTACATTCTCCGCCGCGAGGGGCGGATCCTCGCCGAGGCAGCGAGCACGCTCGCCTGCGTGGACCGCACGGGGCGTCCGATGGCGATCCCGGATGACGTTATGCAGACGACCCTTCGCACGGAGTGACCCGGCGGCCGCGCATCCGAGCGGCTTCGGTCGGGCCCGGCGCGATGCCGCGGTTCGGGCGGGCGGCGTGCGCCGCGTGCCCTGGCTGCGGCCGGGATGTCCCCGGGGCCGCCCGGCACCCATACGTCCGCGGCGGCTGCTCGTAGTCGCGTTCTCAGATGAGCGGCCGGCCGATCATGTCCCGGGGAATGGGGACGTCGAGCATCTTCAGGATCGTCGGGGCGATATCGTAGAGGGTGGCCGCGTCCACGCGGCCTCGTGCCGGCAGGGAAGGATGGGTCAACGTGTACAGGCCGTCCTGTGCGTGGTTGGCGTCATCGGGCCCGGTGTCGTTCTCGAAGGTGTAGATGTCGGGGTTGCCCACGGTGCCGACGCTGCGCCACCGTAGATCGCCGAAGATCACGATGAGATCCGGCGGCACGCCGTTGACCTTCCGGTAGATGTCCTGCGGCTTGTAGACTCGCGTGCCCATGGGCCGGCCGCGATGGTCGGGGATCGCCTCGATCCGCCGGATCAGCTCGTCCCGCAGAGGCTCGACCTCGGACGGCGGCACCGTGCCGTTCGGCTCGCGGCCCTGCACGTTGAGGAAGCATCGCGCATAGTAGCCCCCCTCGCCCCAGGCCCGCGTGCGCGACCAGTCCACCATGTCGAAGCTGAACTTCGTGGGTTTGTCTGCGGCTTGCTTGAGGGCCATGTAGCCCTCACGGATCAGCCAGTCGTTGAAGCAGATCCCGCCCACCATGCACTTGGCGCCGTGATCGCTGACGATCAGCACGGCCGTCTTGTCGCGGTCGGTCACCGCCAGCAGTTCGCCGATCAGCCGGTCCAGATGGATGTGATAGTCGCGGATGGCGTTCTCGAATTCGTTGCCGGGCTGGTACCGGTGGTGTTCGGGGTCGAAGAACTGCCAGAAGCCGTGGTAGATGCGATCGACGCCCATCTCCACCACCCAGCAGAGGTCCCACGGGCGGGTGGTCATCAGGTGGCGGGTGAGCCGGAATCGCTTGTCGGTCATGTCGTAGATCTGCTCGAGCAGCCACTTCTTGTTGTCGGTGCGGAAGCCCTTGACATCGACGACGTACTCGCCGACGAGGCGAGCGACCTCGTCCTTGAGTCCGGCCGGCCAGGTGTATTCGCTGTCGGTGCCGGGGGTCAGAAAGCACGTGACCATGCAGCCGCGGACGGGTCGCGTGATGGGGTACGTTCCCGGCAGACCGATGATGATCGACTGACGATTCCGCGTGCCCAGGATGTCCCACACGCGGGGCTCCCGCACCTCCAGCGAGGTCGCGATCGAGAGCTTCTCGTACGAATAGTCGGCCCGGTTGCGGAAGCCGTAGATGCCCAACTGCCCCGGATCCTTGCTGGCGGCCATGCACGACCAGGCGGGAACGGTGATCGGCGGGAGGCAGCTCCGCAGGTTGCCGTACGTGCCGGCACGCACCAGCTCGCGCGTATTCGGCATGAGGTCCAGCCAGCGGTCGAACACGAGCGACGGTTCCGCGCAGTCCAGTCCGATTACGAGCACCTTTTCAATGCGGGCGGCCATTGGGGGATTCCTCCGGCGGCGGGTCATTGTCGAGGCCCTCCCCGGGCCATGCAAGCTGCCCCGGGAGCCGTAGCGCGCCAACCCGGGGTCGAGTTGCCGGAGAAGGCGTTGCGGCGCGACAATGGCGGATGCCAAGAAGGGAATCAGGACCATGGATGCACGAGAGATTCGGCTCCGGCGGCTGTTCGGGCCGGCGGGTCGGACGGTCATCATCGCGATCGATCACGGGCTTTTCGACGGGCCGATTCTCGGGATGGAGGATCTGCCGGGGACCGCCCGGAAAATCCACCCCGAGGTGGACGGCGTGCTGCTGGCGCCCGGCATGCTGCGGCACTGCGGAGAGATCTTCGCCCGGCGGGGGGCGCCGCTGGCCGTCGTTCGGCTGAACTGGAACTCCATCTACTGCTTCCAGTTCGGCTATCGCGAGGCTCGGAGCGTCGAGGCGTTCTCACCCGAGGACGCCCTCCGGGAGGGCATGGACGTGGCCCTGGTCTCGCTGACGCTCCAGACGGGTCGCGAAGACCGGGACGCCGCCAACGTCCGGAACTTCGCGCGGCTGACCAATCGATGCCACGCGCTGGGCATACCCGTGATCGGCGAGTACTTTCCCACCGGCCACGCCCAGATGAACCCGGAACAGCTCCATGCGAACGTGAAGATCGGCACACGCATCGTGGCCGAGCTCGGGGCTGACGCGGTCAAGACGTTCAACACGCATCAGTTCCGCGAGGTCACGGCCGCGTGCCCGGTGCCCGTGCTCGGACTGGGGGCCGAACGGCTGCCCACGCAGCGTGCCGCGTTGCAGTTGGCGGCCGCCGAGATGCGCGCCGGCGCCGGCGGGGTCGTTTTCGGTCGGAACGCGATCCAGGTTCCCGACCCGCCCGCGTTCCAGGCTGCATTGTGCGAAGTCGTGCGGACCGGCGCCGACCCCTTGGAGATGGTCGCGAAGTACGGGCTCGACGGATGAACCCGCGCGGGGCCGGGTCGCGCCCGGGGTTCGCGGCCCGCGAGGCGCGAGCACGCGGATGTTCCGCCCTCTCCCTGGTGGGCGCCCCGGCCGGAACGGCCGCAGAACCTGGCGGCCGGTGGTGAAAAGACCGCGGCCGGGAGCCCGCACTGCCCGGTCCGCCCGCGCTTTGTTTCAGGCGGCGGACGTCTGGTCGGCGGGCTGGGTGGCCGGACGCGTTGCGGGAGGCGAGCCGGCCTCGGACCGGGGAGGATCGAGGTTGATCCGCTCGCGGACGACGTAGAGGGGGCGCTGCTTGACCTCCTCGTAGACCCGACCGAGATACTCGGCGATGATCCCCAGACAGATGAGCTGCACGCCGCCCAGGATCAGTATGGTGAGCATCATGCCGGTCCAGCCCGGCTCGATGTGGCGTCCGGCGGCCCAGACCACCAGGATGTAGAGGGCGTAGGCCAGACCGAGCAGCAGCGTAGCCGTCCCGAGAAGCGCGGCGATCCGCAGGGGGATCATCGAAAACGAGAGGATCCCGTGCAGGGCCATCCGCAGGGTCTGGCGGACGGTGTAGGCCCGTCGCCCGGAGAAGCGCCGGGCGTCACGATAGCCGATTCCCGCCTGGCGGAAGCCCAGCCAGCTCACCATGCCGCGGATGAAACGCGAGCGTTCGGGCATGCGGAGGAGGGCGTCCACAGCCCGACGGTCCATCAGGCGGAAGTCCGCGGCCTCCGGAGGGATCCGCACCCTCATCACGGCATTGAGGAGGCGGTATCCGAGGCGGGGTCGGACGCCCTCGCGGTAGGCGTAGACGATGTCATAGCCCTCGCGCCATTTCTCGACGAACCGTCCGATCATCTCCGGCGGATGCTGAAGATCGGCATCCATGACGATGACGGCCTGGCCCGAGGCATGCTCGATCCCTGCGGACAGGGCCGCCTGGTGACCGAAGTTGCGCGAGAGGCTCAGCCCGCGGACGCGCGGGTCAGCCGCCGCCAGTCGGCGGATGATGTCGGCGGTTCGGTCGCGGCTCCCGTCGTCCACGAACAGGAACTCGCACGCCATATCGAGCGGTTCGCAGGCCGCACAAAGGCGACGATACAACTCGGGCAGGTTGCCCTCTTCGTTGAAGCACGGGATGACGATCGAGAGCCGCATGGCTGGCGACACCGGGCCGAACACGGAGAGGACCGCTGTCGGCGCGTTTGAGTGCCTCTCGGCCATGATTGTACGCCGCCTCGTGCGAATCGTGCTACCGCGCCGCGGCCTGAGGTCCGGCTGGTGGGTGCGTCCGGCGGTGAGGAAGGTCCGCCCGCCCGCGTTTCCTGAGGAAGGGTGCATTCGTGATCGCAACCCGGGCCCCGGACGCAGGCCGTGGCTTGATGCGGCGATTCCGCAGGGCCGACGTGACGGAGTCTGCCCGTGCGAGGTCGGGACGGCACGTTCGCATACGCTAAGGCGGGTCGGGCCTCAGACGCCCGCGACGTCCGCGGCGGCAATTCGTTCCGATAGGGGTTCCGGGCAGACGCGGTAGGAGAGCTGTTCAAGCTGCACGGCCAGATCGACGCTGTTGATCAGGACTTTGCCCTTGGGGACAAGAGCCACGGGCGCGAAGTTGAGGATGCCGAGGATGCCCGCCTCGGTAAGCTGATCGGCGGCGGCTTGCGCGGCATCGGCCGGCACGGCGATGATGCCGATCTTGATGTCCAGCCTGCGGATCGTGTCGGCCAGCTCCGCCATCGGCTGGACCACTCGGCCAGACAGCGATGGGATGGGCTGACCGATCTTGGCGGGGTCCACGTCAAACACAGCGGCGATCCGGAAGCCCTTGGGCGCAAAGCCGCGGTAGGCCATCAGGGCGGTGCCGAGATGTCCGGCGCCGACGAGGGCCACGTCCCAGATCCTGTCCGTGGCAAGGATCTTCCGGATTCGGGTGATCAAACGGTCAATCTTGTACCCGACCCCTCGATGGCCGAACTGACCGAAGTAGGCAAGGTCCTTGCGAACCTGCGCGTCGGTGACGCCCAGGGCGGCTCCCAAGTCGCGGCTGGAAATGGTCGTCTGGCCCCCCGCCAGGCAGTTTTCCAGTTGGCGCAGATACAGACTCAGTCGGCGGACGGCGGGCCCGGGCACGTCGTCGAAGCCGATGGGAACCACCTGCTCGTCCGGATGCTCGGAGACAGGGCTAGAGTCCATCGCGATGTTTGGTTATAGGCAGGCTGCGAAGGGGCGTCAACCGGGCCGCCTGGCAAGACCGGCTTTCCGGCGTGCGTTCCGATAACCCCGGACCTGCGATGCGCCAAGATCGGTCCACGCGGCCGGTGCGGCCGACCGGTGCAATGGGCCGACGGCCGGGCAGGCCTCAGCGGGTCATCAAGGCTTCGGTGACGGCGGGCGGTGTGCATCGCAAGTGGCGGCGCGGCCCGGCGCTCCAGTCTGCGAACCTGAGGCGCATCTCCCATGCCGGCGGTGCGCGGCGTTGGCTGTAAGTGTTCGCCCAGGTGCAGGTTGACAGAGGCGGACGGCTCCGATAGGGTTCGGGGGCCGTCGCGGCACGGCCGGCCCGGTCGGGAAACGGGACCGCCAGCCGATGACTTTTGCCTGAGGGTGTTGCGCCGAGACTCGCTAGCTTCAAGCTCCCAGGCGCCCGCCTCCATGGAGTCCGTTCATGAGGAGTCGTCGCATTCTGGCGGTGGCGGTTTGGGCCGCTGCCGATCTGGCGGGACTGGCCGCCGGACAGGCGCCCCAGGCGGCGCCGGGCGCCCCGCAGAATCCGCTGGTCGCGCTTCGAACTCGTCCGACGATCGCGGAACCCGACCGACGAATCATCGCTCAGTGGATCAACGAGCAGATCAGCGCCTGCGCGGCCAAGAACCCGCCGGATCTGGCGGCCTTCTTTCAGAGCTTCATGGACGAGTTCACGGCCTCCGGCGCGACCGACGCATACAAGAACGCCTTGGCCGACCTGACCGCCCAGGCGTTCACGGCGTCCATCACCGATCCGGCGAACGCTCAGGGCAACGGGGCACTACTCAATGCGTTGATGCTGAGGGTGTTGCTCAAGATCCAGCGACCGGCGGGGGTGAATGCCGCGCTGGCCGGGCTGAACCACCCCTCGGCCTGCGTCCGATGCTGCGCGGCCGAGTACTTGCAGACGGGCGTTGCGGCGGCTGATCAGGCACGGGTGGCCGGGGCGATTCGCACGGCGGCCCAGAAGGAAACAAACGCCATTGCCCTCCGCGAGATGTACCGGGCGCTCGCGACGTTGGGCAACTCCGACGAGGCGGCGCGATCGATTCTGACGGTGCTGCAAGCCCGTCAGGTGGCATACGCAGGCCGAGACCTCCGGTGCGTCGGCGGCGAGGTCGGCGCCGCCGAGGCGATCATGAAGCTGGCCGCCGCCACGCCTCCGCCTTCGGCGGAGACCCATCGGCTTACGGTCCGCAGGCTGGCCGAGCTGCTCAAGCTGGCCGTCGCCAACTACATGGAGCTCCCGGCCGATCCCAAGCCGCTGCCCCAGAAGGAGGCCCGCCAGTCACTTCAGGTGGTCATCGACACGTCCGAGCGGGCCTTGGCGACGGTGGTCCGGGCGCTGGCCCCTACGGTGCAGACTCCCTCGTTTGCGGCCAAGATGAAGAGTTCAGCCGGCGCCGACGAGTTGAGGTTGGAACTCAACCGCTGGATCGGGGCACCCGGAGCGAACGGAGTCCTGAACCAGCCTCCTTTCAGTCTGCCGGTCGGACTTCCCGAGATCCAGGTGGCAGCGACCCAACCGGCCACCCAGCCGGTGGCAGCCGTACGGTAGTCCTTGGCGGGAGGCCGCGGATTGAAGGGCGCCGCGACGGCGGCCGCCTTCTGCGGTTCTGAGTCGGGGCCGATGATCCGCTACGGTGTTCCCATCGTGCTGCTGGCGAGCCTGAGCCTGGTGGGCTTCTGGGCGACGGCCTCACGGGACAGGCCGGCGGCCTTCACGTATGCCAACCGGGGGGACGTTGTATGCCTGGACATCGCCCAGATGACGTATGTCCAGGACATGCGGATCGCGCGGGCCCTGTGGGAGGGGCTTTGCGGTTACGCCCCCGACGGGACCACTGTTGTGGAGGGCGCGGCATACTTCCCGCCGGAGGTCAGCGCGGACGGTCGCACCTATACCTTTCACATCCGTCCGGAGGCCCGCTGGTCCAACGGCGACCCCGTCACGGCCCATGACTTCGCCTACGCTTGGCGACGGGCGATCGAGCCGGGGACGGCCGGGGACTACTCGTTCCTCTTCCGGGACAACATCGAGGGGGCGCGGGAGTACTGGGCCTGGCGGATGACGGCCGTCTCCACGCTCACGCCGATGCGGAAGCTTGCGCGCGGGCAGCCGGTCGACGCCGACGAGGGTCTCCGATTGCGCCTGTACGTGCCGGCGGAGCGGGCCGGCGCGGTATACGAGGGTCTGCCGGAGCGACCGGACGACGGGGCGTCCGACGCAGAGAAGGCCGGCCGCGAAGAAGCCTGGTCGGTCCGATGCGGCGAGCTGCTCCGGCTGGGGGCCGCCTATTGGGAGGGGTTGGCCGATCGACTTCTGGCCGCGCATCGGGCGGAGATGGAGGAGCGATACGCCCGCGTGGGTTGGCAGGTGCTGGACGATCACACCCTGCGGGTCCGCCTGCGGCGGAGGACGCCCTACTTCCCGGACCTGTGCGCGTTCGCAACGCTGTTTCCCGTCCACCGGGTCAGCCTGCACCGGCTATGGTCCATGACGCCGGAAGGTCTGTGCATCTACGACACGCAGTGGCCCAAGCCCGACTACCATCGCGGCGGCTATCCCGGACTGGTCGGCAACGGCCCGTACCGGATGCGGGAGTGGAAGTTCAAGCGGTACATCCTCCTTGAGAAGAACCCCTATTACTGGGATGCCGACCGGGTCCGGATTCCGACGGTGAAGATCGTGGCTTACGAGTCGCCGAACACGGCGTTTCTCGCGTATGAGCGCGGGCAGGTGGACTGGCTGGCGGAGGTAGGGGGCGACTTCACGCCCGAGCTGATTGGGCAGCACAGGGCGGGGCTGCGCCCCGACATCCAAACGTCGGATGCATTCGGCACTTCGTATTACACGATCAACTGCCGGCCCCGGCTGGCCGACGGTTCGCCCAATCCGTTTGCCGACCGGCGCGTGCGCGTGGCCTTCGCGCTGGCCCTCGACAAGAAGGCGATCGTGGAGAGCGTGGTCAAGTGTGGAAACCGTGTGGCCGCGACCTTCGTTCCGCCGGACAGTGTGCCCGGGTATCGCGGTCCGGCGGGGCTGGGATACGATCCCGCGCGGGCGCGGATGCTTCTGGCCGAGGCGGGATGGCCCGGCGGGCGGGGCTTCCCCACGGTGGAACTGCTCACGGGGATCGGTTCGGACTACCAGAAGAACGCGGAGGCGACGGCCAAGATGTGGCAGGACCAGTTGGGCGTGCGGTGCAAGCTCCGTGTGCTGGAGGCCCGGGCGTTCCGGGATGCCGTCAAGCAGGGGAGGTTCATGCTGGCGCGGGTCGGATGGTACGGGGATTACCTCGATCCGCTGACGTTTCTCGACATGCTCCAGACCGGCAACGGGAACAACGATGCGAAGTGGTCGGACCCGCGATACGACGACCTGCTCGAACAGGCGGCCCGCGCCTCCGATCCGCAGGAAAGGCTGCGCATCCTGGCCCGCGCCGAGGCCCTGGCCATGGAGGAGGAGCTGCCGTTCCTGCCCGTCTATCACTATGTCCATGTGTCGGCGCAACGGGCGCATGTCCGCGGGCTCCAGATCAACCATCGGCTGATCCATCCTCTCAAGTACGTGTGGCTGGAGCGGTGAGGCGCGCCCCGAGGGGAACATCGCGGGCCGCAGACGGAGGCAGACAGGCATGCGGCGACACATCCTGGTCCGCCTGATCATCGCGCCGGTCGTGCTCTGGGCGATCTATACGATCACGTTCGCGATGGCGATCTCGATCCCGGGCAGCGCCTTCGAAAACCCCGACCGCAATCTCGATCCCGATGTCGCCCGGGCCGTCAAGGCCCGGTATCACGCCGATGACAACTGGCGGCTTTACTGGGAATACCTGGCCGGGCTGACCGGGTGGAAGCGGCTCCGTACGGGCGAGGGCCCCTGGATCGATCTCGGGCCGTCCTGGAGCTACCGGGACTGGACGTGCAACCAGATCGTCGCCGACGCTCTGCCCGTTTCGGCGGTGCTCGGCCTGACCGCGGTCCTGCTGGCCGTTCTGCTCGGCGTGCCCCTCGGGGTGCTGGGAGCCGCCCGGCGATGCAGTCTGTTCGACTACCTGAGCCTGGCGGTGGCGCTGATCGGGATTTCGCTCCCGTCGTTCGTCCCGGCGACCCTGCTCCTGCTGGTGTTGGCCGTGCGACTCCAGGTCACGGAAGTCGGGGGATGGGGAACGAGCGGCCAGGTCTGGCTGCCGGCGGCCGTGCTGTCCCTTCCCCTCATGGCGTACATCACGCGGCTGACGCGGCTGGGGATGCTCGACGTGCTTCAGAGCGACTACATTCGGACCGCGCGGGCCAAGGGCGCTTCGCCCCGGCGCGTCATCTGGGGCCATGCGCTGAAGAACGCGTTCCTGCCTGTTCTCAGCTTTCTCGGGCCGGCCTCGGCGTTTGCCGTGACCGGCTCGTTCGTGATGGAGAAAGTCTTCGCGATTCCGGGACTGGGGACCCACTTCGTGAACGCTGTGCTCGCCCGGGACCAGATGCTGATCATGGCCTGCGTGCTTGTGTATTCGGCGATCCTTGTGCTGATGAATCTCCTGGTGGATGTGCTCTACACGGTGGTGGACCCGCGGATCGTTCTGGAGGACGCGACGTGAGCCGTCCGGGCGACCGGGTGACGAGTGTGCCGGTGGACGCCCTGCCGGGGGCGGCCGCGCCGGCCGTGCATCCCTGGCGGCGCTTCCGCCGCAACCGCGGCGCGCTGGCGGGGCTGGTTCTGCTTGGGCTTATCGCGTTGGCGTGCGTGGCCTCGCTGCCCTTTTCCGTCCGGCGGTTCAATGAGATGGAGCTCGAATCGAACCGCCGGCCGCCGACGGCGGCCGCTCCGTTCGGGTATGACTTCCTGGGGCGGGATCTGCTGGCGAGAGTCCTGTTGGGAGGGGCGATCAGTCTCGGGATCGGAGTGGCGGCGGCCGGAATCTCGGTCACGATCGGGGTGTTGTGGGGCGCGACGAGTGCCCTGGCGGGCGGCCGGGTGGACAACGTGATGATGCGGGTGGTGGACATCCTGTATGGGCTGCCGTATATTCTGCTCGTCATACTGCTTAAGATCGCCTTCGAGCCCATGCTGGTCCGGGCGGTGGGCAACGCCCACGCGGCGAACATCGTTGTGCTGTTCGTGGCGATCGGCTCGGTGAGCTGGCTGACGATGGCCCGGGTGATCCGCGGGCAGGTGCTTTCGCTGAAGGCTCAGCCTTTCGTCGAGGCGGCGCGGGCCGTGGGGATCGGGCCCGTGCGTATCCTCTGGCGGCACCTGATGCCGAACCTGATCGGGCCGATCGTCGTATACGCAACCTTGACGGTTCCGTCGGCCATCCTGCAGGAGTCGTTCCTGAGCTTTCTGGGGATCGGGATCGCTCCGCCGGTGCCCACTTGGGGTTCCCTGGCGGCCGACGGAGTCAACGCGATCAACACGGTGGTCAGCTTCTGGTGGCTCATTGTGTTCCCGTGCCTGTTCCTGGGGCTGACGCTTCTGTGCCTTAACTTCGTGGGGGATGGGTTGCGGGACGCGTTCGATCCCCGGCAGAGCGTGCAGTAGTGGTCAAGTTCTACGTCCTCGCCGTCCTCGTCGTGTTCGGGCTCGTCTTCGCCCCGGTCGTGCTGCTGGCGATGCGGGAAAGGAACGAGTACGAGGGTAAGGTCGTCCTGTATGGGTCGTACCCGGCCAAGGTCAAGTCCATCGATCCGGCGACGTGCGGCGACACGATCAGCGCCACGATGCAGGCCAACGTGTACGAACCCCTGTACGCCTATCACTACCTGAAGCGGCCGGCCGAGCTGATCCCGTGCCTGGCGGAGGACATGCCGGAAGTTTCGCCCGACGGGCTGACATACACGATCCGGATTCTCAAGGATGTGAAGTATGCCCGGAACGAGTGCTTCGGTTTCGAATCCGACGGGCGGACACCGCGGACACGCACCGTCCGGGCGGAAGACTTCGTGCTGACGATCAAGCGGGCGGCCGACGTCCACATTCAGACGCCGATGGCCTGGACGTTTCTGAGCGGCCGGATCCGCGGCCTCGATGAGTTCCGCGAACGCTGCAAGCAGTACCGGGAGGGCGACTTCTCGCGGTACGACCTGCCCGTCGAGGGCGTCACCGCGGTGGACGAGCACACGCTCCGGCTGACCCTCGTGCAGCCGTACCCCCAGATGGTGCACGTCCTGGCCATGCACAGCTATTCGCCGGTCCCGCGCGAGCTGATCGACTATCACCTCACCAGTGAGCCCGCGGGCAACGGGCAGCGCCGCCCGATCCCTGTGGCCCAGCGGACGGCGCAGATCACCCGCCCGGATCAGACGGTCGGCACGGGCCCCTACATCCTGACGAAGTTCGACCGTTCCGGCGAGATCATCTTCGAGCGCAACCCGGACTACCGGCTCGTGACCTATCCGACCGAAGGAGAGCCTTCGGACCGCCAGAAGGGCCTGCTGGAGGACGCCGGAAAGCCGGTACCGTTTGTGGATGTTCTCCGATACGATTTTGTTCCGGAGTCTCTGCCGGCGTGGCTGGGTTTTCTGAGCCGGCGGTATGACACCAGCGCCATCCCTCCGGACGTGTTCACCTCGGTGATCAGTCCCGATCGGCAGCTCCTGGACCGGTGGCGCCGGCAGGGGATCGAACTCGTTACGTACGAGGAGCCGAGCGTCTTTTGGATGGCCTTCAACATGGAGGACCCGGTCCTGCGGGCCAGCCGGTCGCTGCGTCATGCGATCTGTCTGGCCTACGACGTAGAGTCGTACATCGACGTGCTCTGGAACGGCCGGGGGCGCCGCCCCGTGAACATCCTGCCGGACTCGTTTCCCGGCCACCGGGAGGCCGGCCCGGGCCCCTACTATCGTTACGATCCGGCGGCGGCTCGCGCCAAGCTTGAGGAGGCTCGCCGTGAGCTGGCGGCGGCCGGCCTGCTGGACGCCAACGGGGACATCCCGCCGCTGTCGCTGGACCTGGGGGGACTCGATGAATTCCAGCGGCGCGCGGGCGACTTCGACCGGCAGCAGTTCGAGAAGATCGGACTGCGTGTCAAGATCAATCTGATGGACTGGCCGACGCTCCAGCAGAAGGTACACAACAAGCAGAGTCAGCTGTACGGCATGGGCTGGCACGCGGATTACCCGGACCCCGAGAACTTCCTCCAGCTGTTCTACGGGCCCAACATCGAGATGGGCACGAACAACACGAACTACCGCAACCCGGAGTTCGACGCCCTCTACGAGAAGGCCCGCGTGATGAACGACTCCCCGGAGCGGCTGGACCTCTACGTCCGTATGGTGAGAATCCTCAATGAGGATTGCCCGGTGCTCCCGACCCTTCAGCCGGAATTGTTCCTGCTGAAGCACGCATGGGTCAAGAACAACAAGCGGCACCCCTTCGGGTACGGCAACTCGAAGTACATCCGGATCGACGCGGACCTGCGCCGCAGAATGGGGGGGCGCTGAGTCATGGGCGCCTATATCCTTCGCCGGCTCATTCAGGCCGCCTTCACGATCTTCGGCGTGATGCTGATCACGTTCCTGCTGTTCCGGCTGGTGGCCGGCGACGTGGCCGCCGCCCACCTCGGCCCGAAGGTCACCGAGCAGCAGAAGAGGGACTGGCTTCACAAGCACGGGTACGACAAGCCCAAGCTGATCAACAAGAGCCTGTGGCGGTGCCGGAGCGGGCCGGCCCCGCCGGCCTCCGGGGCGTCCACGGCCGGGACGACGGGCTCTTGCGGTGCGCGGCCGCCCTGGAGCACCGTGCTGAAATCCACGTTCCTCGATACGCAGTTCGCGGACTATCTCTGGAAGACGGCCACGTTCCAGACCCGCAGTCTCATCACGAACGAGCGGCTGATCGATATCATCCGGCAGCGCGCCCCGTACAGCCTGGCCATTACGGTTCCGGCCATGGCCCTCGGCTGGGCGATGGCGATGGTCGTCGCGACGATCGTCGCGTACTACCGCGCGAGTCTCATCGATTACGTGGGCGTATTCCTGGCCGTGCTGGGGATGTGCATTCCGTATCTGGCGTTCATCATGGCGGGCCAGTACCTCGTTTTCCAGCTCAGGCCCTCGATGGCCTTCGGGCTGAGCAACCCGTTCAACATCTTTGTCCCGGTCACCATCGCGGTGATTGCGGGGCTGGGGGGCCAGGTCCGCTTCTACCGGACGGTGATCCTGGACGAGGCGAACCGCGATTATGTCCGGACCGCGCTGGCCAAGGGGCTGCCGCTGCCGGCGGTCATGTTCAAGCACATTCTGCGCAACTGCATGCTGCCGATTCTGACCCAGTTGATCCTGGCCATCCCGTTCCTGATCCTGGGCAGCCTGCTGCTGGAGTCCTTCTTCGGCATCCCCGGACTGGGGGACCAGCTCCTCTCGGCGATCACCAACCGCGACGAACCGATCGTCAGCGGGGAGACGTACCTCACGGCCCTGATCTATACGCTGGGCGTGCTGCTGACGGACATCAGTTATGCGATCTTCGATCCGAGGGTGCGACTGACGTGACCCCGACTGCCGCCGATGCCCCTGACGCGTCCCGGCCGGAGGCCCCTGGCCGGAGCCTGTGGAGCGACGCGTTCCGAAGGCTGTCCCGCGACCGCGCGGCCGTCGCGTGCTTTGCCGTCATCTGCCTCTACGTGTTCGTGGCGGTGTATGCGCAGTTCCGGTACGCGGACTTTCATACGTCGCAGGACTACGAGCGCCGGAACCAGCCGCCTTCTCGGGCCCACTGGCTCGGGACGGACGTCTTCGGCCGCGACGTGCTGGCCAAGACATTGCTCGGGGCGAAGGTGTCGATGACCGTCGGGTTCATGGCCAACGCGATCGCCGTGCCGCTGGGGCTGGTTCTGGGCTCGATGGCCGGCTTCTTCGGTCGGCGCGTGGACGACCTCATCGTCTGGGTCTACACGACGCTGGCGAGCGTCCCGAGCATCATCCTGCTGATCGCGTTGAAGTACGCGTTTCAGGGGCTGGTTCTTTTCAGGGATACGTGGGCGGAAATCGACCTCAGCGGGATCCACGGGCTGTACATCGCCCTGGCCGTCACAAGCTGGATCGGGACGTGCCGGCTGACCCGGGCCGAGACGCTCAAGCTCAAGAGCATGGATTACGTGACGGCGGCCCGCGCCTCGGGCCAAGGGTCGCTTCGGATCCTCCTGCGGCACATCATCCCGAACCTGTTCCACCTGGCGATCATCAACTTCACGCTGGGATTCGTCGGGGCCATCACGGCCGAGGTGATCCTGTCGTTCCTGGGGCTGGGGGTGTCCGTCGGAACCCCGAGCTGGGGCACGATGATCAATGCGGCCCGCATGGACCTAGTGGTAGGTCGGTGGTGGGAGTTCGCCTCGGCGGTCGGGGCGATGTTCTTCATTGTGCTGTCTCTGAACATCTTCGGCGATCGCCTGCGCGATGCGCTGGATCCGAGGTTGCGAGTCGGATGAGCAGCGAGCAGACATCTCCTCGATCGGGAGCCGGCGGCGTTGCGGGGGCCGGGCCGCCATCCGCCGCCCCCGTCGTCGGGCACGGCACCGCCGCCGACGGCGACGTCGTTCTCCAGGTCAAAGACCTGCGGACGTGGTTTTACATGGAGGAGGGGATCGCCAAGGCCGTGGACGGCGTCTCGTGGGGACTGCCGCGCGGCAAGACGCTTGCTCTCGTGGGCGAAAGCGGCTGCGGCAAGAGCGTAACGGCGCTGTCGATCATGCGGCTCGTTCCGGACCCACCCGGCCGGATCGTCGGGGGCCAGGTTCTGCTCGAGGGGCGCGATCTGCTGGCGCTGGCCGAGGCCCAGATGCGGCGGATCCGGGGCAACCGGATCGCGATGATCTTTCAGGAGCCGATGACATCGCTGAATCCGGTGTTCACGGTCGGCAACCAGATCGTCGAGGCCATTGAGCTGCATCAGAACATCCGCGGCCGGGCCGCCTGGAGACTGGCCGTCGAAATGCTGCAGAGGGTCGGGATCCCTGCCCCGGCGCAGCGCGTCCACGAGTACCCGCACCAGCTTTCCGGGGGCATGCGGCAGCGCGTCATGATCGCCATGGCGCTTTCATGCCACCCGGACGTTCTGATCGCCGACGAACCGACGACCGCGCTGGATGTCACCATTCAGGCCCAGATCCTGGATCTGCTGCGGAAGCTCCAGGCGGAGACGGGGATGTCGATCCTGCTCATCACCCACGACCTCGGCGTGGTCGCGGAGATCGCCGACGAAGTCTGCGTCATGTACGCCAGCCGGATCGTGGAGCGGGCCGGCGTCCATGAGCTGTTCGGAAACCCGCGGCATCCGTACACCCGGGGGCTGTTCCGCAGCATGCCGCGACTGGCGGCGCACAAAGACCGTCTGGAAGTGATCCCGGGCAGCGTGCCGAACCCGCTGCACTTTCCGTCGGGCTGCAAGTTTCATCCGCGCTGCGCGCTGGCGCCCGGATGCGAGCGGTGCCGGTCGGAGGACCCGCCGCTCGTCGAACACGGCCCCGGCCACTGGGTGGCCTGCTGGAAGGCGGACCAGGCGAGTTGTCGCTGAGTGGGGGTATCATCCGTGCAACCCGCGACCGTGCAACCCTCTGCGGACCATAGCCTCCTGAAGGTCGAGGATCTCCGGACGTGGTTTCCCGTCCGCCGGGGGTTCTTCTCACGCGTCCGGGACTATGTGCGCGCCGTAGACGGCGTGTCGTTTCGGATCGCGAGCGGCTGCACGCTCGGCCTGGTCGGCGAGAGCGGTTGCGGCAAGACGACGGTGGGACGGACGATCCTCCGCCTGATCCCCGCCACGGGCGGTCGCGTCTGGTTCGACGGCCGCGATGTGTTTGCGCTCGGCCGATCGGAGCTCCGCGCCCTGCGCCGCCAGATGCAGATCATTTTTCAGGACCCCGTCGGCAGCCTGAATCCCCGCATGACCGTCGAGACCATCGTCGGAGAGGCCCTCACGGTGCACGGGATCGCCCGCGGCCGGGCCCGCCGGGAGCGCGTCGCGGAACTGCTGGAACGGGTCGGCCTGAGTCCCTCGCACATGACCCGGTATCCGCACGAGTTTTCCGGGGGGCAGCGGCAGCGGATCGGCATCGCCCGGGCGCTGGCGCTCAACCCCCGCCTGATCGTCTGCGACGAACCCGTCAGCGCCCTGGACGTCTCGATTCAGTCGCAGATCCTCAACCTGCTGGCCGACCTTCAGGACGAAATGCACCTGAGTTATCTGTTCATCGCGCACAATCTCGCCGTGGTCGAGCACTTCAGCGACGACGTGGCCGTCATGTACCTCGGGCGCATCGTGGAGACGGCCACCGCCCGGGAGATCTACGCGAACCCCAGGCACCCTTACACGCAGGCGCTGCTCTCGGCCGCTCCGGAGCCGGACCCGGGCCGTCGTCGTGCCCGAGTGGTGCTGCCCGGCGAGGTTCCCAGTCCGATCGCCCCGCCGCCCGGCTGTCACTTCCATCCCCGCTGCCCGCTGGCCGTGGACACTTGTCGCCGTGAGGCGCCGGCGCTGCGGCAGGTGACGGGCGCGCCGCCGGGTCATCTTGCCGCCTGTCACCGGGCCGAGGAACTCCGCCCGCATCTGATCGAGGAACTGCTGGCCGTCCAGACGCCCTCCGGCTTGCCGCGCTGAGGCCGTGTTGCGCCGAAGCGGCGGGTCGCAGCCTGCCGGGCGGCGCCCCGGTCCCGCGGTGGGCGGACCGGAGGCGCTCCCGCATGCGCGGGGGAAGAGCGCTTGATCCCGCGCAGCGGTTGGCCGATGATGCGACCGGCGGCCCGCCGGAGGCGGCGGCGCTCGCGCTGAGGTGCACCATGGTGGATACGCCGGTTGCTCTGGTCACGGGGGCTTCGCGCGGCATTGGGCGTGCCATCAGCATCGAACTGGCCCGGGCCGGGTATGCCGTCCTGGTCAACTACAACACGAACCTCGACGCCGCCGAAGAGACCCGCGGGGAGGTCGAGAAGGTCGGCGGGACGGCGGAGATCTGTCCGGCGGACATCTCCCAGGCGGCCCACCGGGACTCCCTCCTGGATTTCACGCTGGAGACGTTCGGGCGGATCGACTTGCTGGTCAACAACGCGGGGATCGCGCCGCCCAGGCGCCTCGATGTGCTGGAGACCACGGAGGAGAACTTCGACCGTGTTCTCGATACGAACCTCAAGGGGCCCTTCTTCCTCACGCAGCGCGTGGCGCAGATCTTCATCAACGAGCTGGAGGAGCAGAAGATCGCCAGGGCGGCGGTGATCAACATCTCCTCCATCAGCGCCTATGCGGCCAGCGTGAACCGGGCCGAGTACTGCATCAGCAAGGCGGGGCTGTCCATGCTGACGGCCGTGTTTGCGCTGCGGCTGGCGGAGTATGGCATCCCGGTCTATGAGATCCGGCCGGGAATCATCGAGACGGATATGATCGAGAAGGTCCGCGGCCGCTATGAAAGGCAGGTGTCCAACGGCCTCACGCCGATCCGGCGGCTCGGCCGCCCCGAGGATGTGGGCCGGGCGGTGGCGGCGATCGCCCGGGGGTACTTCCCCTTCAGCACGGGCGAGGTGTTCAACGTGGACGGCGGCTTCCACCTGCGAGCCTTATAGACGGCCCCCGAACACGCTTGGCCGGGGGAGAAATCACCATGTACACCGGGCTGATCCCAGCGGTCGCGATGCTCGTTTCCGTCTCCGCGGTGCCGGCGTCCGGGGCCACACGGATGTTCGACTATCGTCAGAGCGTCCTCGACAACGGGCTTCGGGTGATCACCGTCGAAGACTTCTCCTGTCCGATCGTGGCCATCCAGCTCTGGTACCACGTCGGGTCGAAGGACGAGTCCCCCGAGCGGAACGGCTTCGCGCACATGTTCGAGCACATGATGTTCCGGGGCAATGACCGCCTCGGCCCCAAGGATCACTTCGAGTACATCCGGCGGGTCGGTGGCCGGACGAACGCCTACACGAGCTTCGATCAGACCGTCTATCACGAGGTTCTTCCGGCCAACCAGCTCGATCTGGGGCTCTGGCTCGAGGCCGAGCGCATGGGCTTTCTCAAGATCGACCAGACTTCGTTCGACACCGAACGGCAGGTCGTTGAAGAGGAGCGCCGGCTCGGTGCCAATCGTCCGTACGGCACGCTGAACGAGAAGGTGCTGGCTGAGCTGTACAAGGTCCATCCCTATCGCTGGGACGTGATCGGCAACATCGCTCACCTGCGGGCGGCCAGCGTGCCGGAACTCCGCGAATTCTGGATGCGCTACTACGTCCCGAACAACGCCACGCTCGTGATCGCGGGTGCCGTATCGCACGACGACGCCCTGGCGGCCGCCCGGCGCCATTTCGGCTGGCTGCCCAAGGCCCCCGAGCCGCCGCGCGTGACGGTTCGGGAGCCCGAACCCGACAACGGGCCGCGGATGCTCGTCCTGAAGGAGGATAATGCGCCGGCGCCCCTGGTGGGGATCGGCACGCGGACGGTCCCGATCGGTCACGAAGATGAAATCCCGCTGCGATTGCTCGCCGCAGTCCTGGCGGAGGGCACGAGCAGTCGCCTCTATCGGGAGCTGGTGGCTGAAAAGGAGCTGGCGGTGGGCGTCCGGCGGCTCGATCGCTTCGCCGAGCAGGACGGCATCTGGGGGGTGGGGGCGGCATTACCGCCGGTCGGCGCCCGGCCGGACGACGTCCTGGCCATCATCGCAGCACACCTGGAGCGTGTGCGGAGCGAGCCGGTCACCGACAGAGAGCTGATGAAGGCCCGCAACCAGATGCTCAAGGGCGTCATCACGGGCAACCTCCGCGTCTGGAACAAGGCTCATGAGCTCGGCTCGGCTGCCGTTCTCGAGGGCGATCCGGAACGTGCCAATGAGCGGATCGAGCGGATCCGTCGCGTCACGGCCGCCGACGTGCAGCGGGTGGCCGCGAAGTACCTGGCCCCGCGGCGGCTGTTTTCTGCCAGGGTGGAGCGGAACCTTCTGGGGAGCCTGGGAGGCATGCTCGGGCTCCGGAAAGAAGAGGCTCCGCCCGTTACGGCCCGGCCCGAAACCACCCCGGCGCCGCCCGGACGTCCGGGTCTCCGCCGGCCGGAGGGCTGGCCTGAACGGCCGCCTCTGGCCCCGCTACCGGAGGTCGACGCCGCCTTGAGATACGAGTCTGCGACGTTGGCGAACGGGCTGCGGCTGATGGTGGTATCCAATAGCGAGGTGCCCTTTGTTACCGCCCGGTTGAATCTGCGGGCGGGCGCATGGACGGAGCAGAAGCCGGGCACCGTCCTGATGGCCACCGAGATGCTCACTCGGGGCACGCGTCGGCACACCGAGGCCTCGCTGGCCGAGGAGTTGGAGACCTACGCGATTGGGCTGGGCGGGTGGGCCCGCCTGGACGCCGCCGGCGCCTGGGCGGACTTCCTTACCGAGCACGCGGATCGTGCCGTCCGGCTGCTGGCCGATGCGGTGCGGACGCCGACGTTCCCGCCGGAGGAGTTCCGGAAGCTGGCGCGTCGCATCCGCACGGAACTGGTCGTTTCGACCAGTGAGCCGTCGTATCTGGCCGACCGCGAACTGGCTCGCCGCCTCTACGGCCCGCACCCGTACGCCCGGAGCGTTTCCGGGGAACCGGAGGACATCGACCGGCTCGAGGTGGCGGATGCCGGCCGGTGGTGGGCGCAGTGGGCCCGCCCGGATTCAGCGGTGCTCGTGTTTGCCGGGGACATCACGCTCAGCCGGGCCCAGGCGCTCGCCGAGCGGTACTTCGGCGACTGGAAGGCGGAGGGACCGCCGCCCGGTTGTGATGTGCCGCCGATCCCGGAGCCGGCTCGCCGGCAGATCTACCTGGTTGACCGACCGGGGATTCAGGCCCAGATCCGCGTGGGGTGTGCCCTGCCGTTGACGCCGGGCCATCCGGCGTACTTCACGAGTCTGGTGGTCGGTGAATATTTCGGTGGCACATTCTCCGCGCGACTCAACGAGACGATCCGGGTGAAAAAGGGCCTTACTTATGGGGCGAGGGGCGGCTTTGCCGCGGATCGATTCGGCGGGAGATTCTGGGCCTCCACCTTCACGAAGAATGCCCGGGCGGTCGAGTCGGTGCGGGCGATCTTCGACGAGATCTCGCGTCTCAGGACCGAACCGCCTACGCCCGAAGAGCTTCAGGCCGTCAAGTCGTCCTTTCTGGGGGGCTTCGCCGGGCAGCGCGAGACGCCGCAGGCCGTGGCGGAAGACCTCTGGTACCTCACGCTCCACGGGTTGCCGGCCGAGCATTACAGCCGCCTCCTGAAGGCTGTTGCCGCGACCGAGGCGACCGACTGCATGCGGCTGATCGGGGACATGGTCGACCCGGACCGGATCACGGTCGTGGTGGTTGGGCCGGCGGCCGAGCTGAAGGCCGGTTTGGAGGCGATCGCGCCGGTGACCATAGTGCAGAGGGCGGAGGGCGCGGATACGCAGCCGGCGACGGCAGCAGGGCAGGCGCCATCCGACCGACCGGTCGCGGCGACGAGCCGGGAGGCGGAGACGACCCTTGATCCGTGGACGAGGCATTACTACGAGCGGCTGGCCGGGTTTCGCCGCGAGACGCCCCAGCCGGGGGGCATCGTTCTGGTGGGCTCTTCCCACATCGAAGGGTTCAATGCGGCCAGGTACCTGCCGGGGCGTCGGATCGTGAATCGCGGGATCGCCGCCGACCATATCGGCTTGGGCCCGACGGGCGTCATCCACCGGCTCGAAGAGTCGGTGTTCGACTGCCGGCCGGGGATGGTCATCCTGGAAAACGGCGTGAACGACCTGGGCGACCTGTGGCGGACAGGGCGTCCGGCGATGGACCAGATCGAGCGGTGCTACCGCGACGTGGTGAAACGCATCCGGAGCAGGCTGCCGGACGTGCCGCTCGTGGTTGTCGGCCTGTTCCCCACACGCGACCGCTTCGCGGGACTTGTGCCGCTGATTGTCGATTTCAATCAGCGGCTCGAACGGATCGCCCGCGAACACGGGTGCACGTTCATGGATGTGTACGGTCCGTTCGCGGATCCCGCAGGACTGCTTCGCGAGGATCTGTCTCGCGACGGCCTCCACCTGAACGACTCGGGCTACCGGCTTTGGGCCCAAATGATCGAGAAGCTGCTGCCGGCCCCGACCACCGCGCCCGGCGGGCAATGACGTCGTGGCGCAAGGTCGCGACCTCGTCGTGTCTGTCCCGCTGTCTTTTCCCATCCGTTCCCCAAGCTTCGTTCGTTACTCCCGGCCCTTGTCCGTCATCCCCGCGCAAGCGGGAGTCTGCGAAGTCGGATGGTTCTGGATTCCTGCTTGCGCGGGAAAAACGGATGAGGGCCGGCCTGTGGGCTGTGGGTGGCGCGCCGACGGTTGTCGCCGCTGCCCCCCGTGGTTCATGGTTTCCGCAAGCCTTTGGCGGACCCCTTCGTGTCTCGGCTCTCTCGGACTTGTGAAGATGCGGCGCGTCAGCATGCGACGTGTCCAGAGCCGGGCGGCCGAGCAGAGCCTTCGGCAGTGTTGGCCTCGAGCGGCTCCCCGCAGCGGGGTGGCTTCCGGCGCGGCCCGCATCCCGGATCGCCCCGGGGACCGGAGGGCGGCGGGGGCATCGGTAGAGCGGGGGTCGCCCGTTGTCCGTGCGACCCCCGCGGGATACCCATGCGCTGCCGGTCTGGCCGGTCCGACCTGGCTCAGTCCTCCGAGAACGCCGCGTCGAACGCGCGGGCCGAGGGCGGGAAGTCAAGTCGCCTGACGAACCCGCAAGCCTCGGCAGCCCCGTGCTCGCGGTCCATTCCGCCGTCTTCCCACTCCACCGAGAGCGGGCCCTGGTAGTTGATTTCGTTAAGGGCCCGGATGATCGCCTCGAAGTCGATGCAGCCGCGCCCCAGCGAGCGGAAATCCCAGTACCGATCCGGATGGCCGAAGTTCAGGTGCCCGCCGAATACCCCTGCCCGGGTCGGTCGGGGGGACCAGTACACGTCCTTCATGTGGGTGTGGAAGATCCGGTCCGGGAACTGGCGAATGAACTGGACGTAGTCGACACCCTGGTATCCGAGGTGGCTCGGGTCGAAGTTGAAGCCGAACCGCTTGTGGCCGTTGACCGCCTCGATCGCCCGGGCCGCCGACGAGATGTCGAACGCGATTTCCGTGGGGTGGACCTCCAGGCCGAAATAGACGTCGTTCTCTTCGAACGCGTCCAGAATCGGCTTGAACCGCCGGGCGAAGTCTTTGTAACCCTCCTCGATCTGCTCCGGAAGGTTCGGTGGGAAGGAGTACAGCAGCGGCCAGATGCTGCTGCCCGTGAATCCGTTGACGACCACCCGCTTCTGCTGCTTCCTGACGGCGGCGGGAGCCGCATCGAAGAACTTCCTCGCAGCCCGGGCGGCATCGATCATCTCCTGCGCGGCCCGCTGACGGACGCCTTCCGGCTTGCCGTCGCCCCATACGTGGTCGGGCAGAATGGCCTTGTGCCGCGGGTCGATGTTGTCGCAGATCGCCTGGCCCACGAGGTGGTTGCTGATGGCGAAGCACTTGAGCCCGGCCTTGGTCAGAAGCTCCCATTTCTTCTTGCAGTAACCCGGCTCCTTGAGTGCCGCCTGGACATTGAAATGGTCGCCCCAGCAGGCCAGCTCCACACCGTCGTACCCGAAGGCCTTGGCCTTCCGGGCCAGATCCGCGAGCTTGAGGTCGGCCCACTGACCGGTAAACAGCGTCACGGGACGCGCCATAGGTTCGTTCCTTTCTCCGACGAGGGTCTCAGATGAGTCTTACAGGAGGCGACCCCGTGACCGCCCGCCCGACGCGCCGGCAACCCGCCCGGGGTCGGCCCCGAATGCCGATTTCGCGAGGCGGGATACTACCGCGCCGGAGCGCCCTCGGCAATGCAACCAACCCCGGGGCGGGTGGTCTCTTGCCTTGACGCTCCGCCCTGCCGCCAACATGATTCGCGCCATGATTCCACTCTCGTCAGAGACGCCTCGGCGTGCCGCTGCGGGCTGTCTCGTGCTCCTGCTCTTGCCCGCCGCGGCCTCGACTTTCGCCGCCGAGCCGGACAGCCGGCCCTCACGTCCCAACATCCTGCTCATTACAGCCGACGACATGAGCTACGACTCCCTGGGCGTGACCGGATGTCCGTTGCCGGGCATCACCGCGAACCTCGACCGCCTGGCCTCCCAAGGCATGCGGTTTGCGAACGCCCACGTGACGGTGGCCGTCTGTCAGCCCTCCCGTTCGGTCCTGATGACCGGGCGATATCCCCACCGCAACGGCTCAGTCGGATTCGAACCGATCCGTCAGGATGTTCCTACGCTCCAGGAGTCGTTGCGGCGCGCGGGCTACATCAACGGCATTCTCGCCAAGACGACGCACCTGGCCCCGGCGGCCAAGTTCTGCTGGGACGTGGTCGTCCCCGCTGAGGAACTCGGACAAGGCCGCGACCCGGCCGCGTACTACCGCCATGCCAGAGAGTTCTTCGACCGGGCCCGCGCGGAGAGCAGACCGTTCTTTCTGATGGCCAATTCCCAGGACCCGCATCGGCCCTTCGCGGGCAGCGAGCCCCGGCCGGGAGCCACGCGGCGGGCCGGCCGGCGCGGGGCCTCGCGCCGAACGGAGGCTGCCCGGTCCGGTCCGGTCGGCCGGACCTATCGTCCGGAGGACGTGCCCGTCCCGGGTTTCCTCCCCGACCTTCCGGAGATCCGGGAAGAACTGGCGCATTACTACGCTTCCGTGCATCGCTGCGATGAAACCGTCGGGCAGGTACTCCGCGCTCTGGACGAGTCCGGGCTGGCCGGGGATACCCTGGTCATGTTCCTGAGTGACAACGGGATGTCTTTTCCCTTCGCGAAGACCAACTGCTATCCCTTCAGTACGGGGACCCCCTGGATCGTCCGATGGCCCGGCCGGGTCAAGCCGGGCGTGGTCGACGTCGAGCACTTCGTCTCCGGGATCGACTTTATGCCGACCATCCTGGACGCGGCAGGCCTCCCGAACGTGGACGGTATGGATGGAAGGTCGTTCCTTCCGATCCTCCAGGGGAACCGGCAGAGCGGCCGCGACCGCGTCTTCACGGCATTCGGACGTACCAGCGCGGGACGGGACTATCCCATGAGGTGCGTGCAGGACCGGGCCTTTGCCTACATCTTCAACGCCTGGTCCGACGGGACGAACGCATTTCAGAACGAGTCGATGGGCAGCTCGAGCTTCGCGGCGATGCGCCGGGCCGCCGAAAAGGACCCGGCGCTGGCCGCGAGAATCGACTTCTACCTGCATCGAACGCCCGAGGAACTGTACGATCTTCGCACTGACCCGGATGCGCGCCGGAATCGGATCGGGGATCCGACGTGCCGCGATGAGCTGGCCCTCCGCCGGGGGGAAATGCTCCGCATGATGGAGTCCACAGGTGACCCGCTGACACAGACCTACCGCGCGTATCTCAAGAGAAGCGGGTTCCCCGGAGCACCGAGATGAAAAAGGCGGCCGTTACTGCCATCGCACTGCTTGGCCGCATCCTGGCGTCCGCCTCCCACGGGACGCCCGTGCCCCGGATGCAACGCGCCGATCCGCTGCTCGTCTTCCTGGAACCGGGCGATGCCCGCGACACGGTCGGGGTGCTCGTTTACCAGGCTAATCCCCTGGAGCGGCTTGGGGCGATCGAAGCCCGGCTCGCGGCTCCGGCAGACCCAACCGCGGCCCCGGCTGCGTGGGCGTCCTTTCGGGCGCTGCTACCCATACCGGACGGGCGGGGCGGATACCATGTGTACGGCACGGTTCATCGGAAGGCGGAGAAGGATTACCGCTGGACGCTCTACCGCGCCCACACGCCCGATGGCCTGCGACTCGACGAGTTCAGGGCCATCTTCGAGAGTCCCGAGGGCCGCGACTGGTTGATCGAGTCGGCCATGGCCCGGCGGGGCGACACGGGGGAGTACCTCCTCTTCACATGGGCGCGATCCCGGCAGACGCAGTGGACCGGCCATGCCCTTTACGGATTCCGCAGCCCCGATGGTCGAGAGTGGGAGCCTCTCTGTCCCGAGCCCCTGTATCATGACCACGATGCTTTCGGCGTGATGTGGGACGCTCGAACCGGTCGCCTCATCACACAGCAGGTCACTTACCAGGCCTGGAACAAGCCCTACGCCGACAATCTCGGAGGGCAGCGGCGACGCGTCCTCTCGATCCGTACGAGTCATGAGGGCCGGGCGTGGGGTCGAGTCCCGGAGGTCGGGCAGGACGGACTGATCATTCCGGACGCCCGGGACCCTCCGGATATCGAGTTCTACCGGGCCTTCGCGTTTCCATACGGCGATCGCTATGTTGCGATGGCCGACCTTTATGCCGCTTCGCCGTTGTCGCCCGGCGCGCACGGCCCGCACCTGATGTGTGAATGGTGGGTCAGCCCCGATGCCGTTCATTGGGTGCGCCCGTGGCGCGAGCTGTCCGCACAGGGCCAGGCCGGCTATCCGGTCACCATGGAGCCCATGTGGATCGCCGGCCGGATGCTGTGGTGGATCGGCGGGGCGGTCTGGGGGCTGCCCGAGTACCGCGTTGCCTCAGTGGGTGCGAGGTCCAACGCCGAGTTCACCTCGAAGCCCTTCCGGATGCCCCGGGGCGGTCTGGTGCTCAACGCCACGATAGCCGAGGGCAACGGTCTTTTCCGACAAGGGTACATCATGGCCGAGCTCCTGGGGGCCGACGGAAAGGTCGCACCTGGGTTCGGGCGGGGCGATTGCGTCCTGGGCAGCGGAGACGGCGTGGCGCTGCCCCTGCGTTGGAACGGTCGTACAGGCTCCGAGATGGTCGGCCAGGAGGTAGCGATACGCTTCCATCTCCGGCAGGCGCGGATCTACGCGCTGGCGGAAGCCGGAATCGAGGCTGCAATCCACAGCCCTGCCGGAGGTAGTCCGTCGGGGGCGAAGGAATCACCAGGAGCCGCGGGCCCCGCTTTTTCCGAGGAGTGACGATGCGCTGCGAAGTATCTCCGGCCGTCCTCGCTGCGATCGGTTGTTTGCTGACCGGTTGTGCCCCTCAAAAGCCGATCGACCGGTGGCGGGCCGCCCGCTTCGGGATGTTCATCCACTGGGGACCGGTCAGCCTCCGGGGCACGGAGATCGGCTGGTCCCGGGCGGGCGAACGGCGGGGCATGGACCGCAAGGGCACGGAGGTTCCGGTCGAGATCTACGACAACCTCTACAAGCAGTTCAACCCCGTCTTGTTTGATGCGGACGAATGGGTTTCGATCGCGAAGTCCGCCGGAATGAGGTACATGGTCTTCACCACCAAGCACCACGACGGCTTCTGCATGTTCGACTCGAAGCTCACCGACTACAAGATCACCAACTCGCCCTACGGGAAGGACATCACCGCCCAACTGGCCCGCGCCTGCCATCGGGCCGGCATGCCGATCGGCTTCTACTACTCGCCGCCCGATTGGCACCATCCGGACTACCGCACCGAGCGACACGCGGCGTACGTGGAATACATGCACGGTCAGATCCGCGAGCTCTGCACGAAGTACGGACGGGTCGCGACCCTCTGGTTCGACGGCCTGGGCGGCAAGCCGGAAGACTGGCGGGCACGGGAACTCTGTGCCATGATCCGTCGGCTCCAGCCCGGAATCCTCATCAATAACCGCGTGGGCCTGCCGGAGGACTACGACACGCCCGAACAGCGTGTCGGACGGTTCCAGACCGACCGTCCCTGGGAAACCTGCATGACCCTCGGTCACCAGTGGGCCTGGAAGCCCGACGACGAGATCAAGCCGCTGGACCTGTGCATCCGCATCCTCGTGCGCACCGTGGGCGGCGACGGCAACCTGCTCCTCAACGTCGGCCCGATGCCCGACGGGCGGATCGAGCCGCGGCAGGTCGAACGGCTCCAGGAAATCGGCCGCTGGCTGGCCGAGTACGGCGAAGCCGTCTACAACACCCGAGGGGGGCCGTTCGCCCCGGGGCCCTGGGGCGTCAGCACGCACCGGGGCCGCACGGTCTACCTGCACATCCTGTTCTGGGAAGGCGACGAACTGCGTCTGCCGCCCATTCAGAAGAGCATCAGAGGGGTCCGGCTCGTGGGCGGCGGACACGCGGCGGTCGAGCAGAGCCTGGACGGTCTGCGCGTGACCGTGCCGCCTGAAGACCGCAGGCCGATCGACACGATCGTTGCGATGGAGCTTGACGGCCCGGCTGCCGCTGCCCAGCCGCGGCGCGAGCCTTCCGGATCGCTGGCGTTCGGCAGGAAGGCGACCGCCTCCGGGAGTCGCTGGGAAGACAATGCGAAAGCGCCGGCCAAGACCATCGACGACGACTACTCCACATCCTGGATGTGCGATACCGACAAGGACGCCTGGCTGGAAGTCGACCTGGCCGAACCGCAGAAGATCGGCCGGGCCGTGGTGTGTGAGATGTACGACCGGGTCCGGGAGTTCGAGATTCAATACAAGGAAGGCGACGAGTGGAAGATCGCCGCGCGGGGCGGGCGGATCGGCCCGAAGGTCACATTGAGGTTCGAGCCGGTCACGGCCCGGCATGTCCGGCTGTTCATTCGCTCCGCCACCGATCGCCCGGAAATTGCGGAGTTTCATCTTTTCGAGGAATGATCGAGGAGGTGGGGCGCCTGCCGGCCCGCACCGATCGACCCGGCGGATTCCCGCGCCCACGTGCCCCTCGGCGCGGATCGGGTCACCCGCGCCGGCCGCGATCGGACAATGACGAGGTGGACCTCCATGCGATCGCAACGGCCACTGGCACTGCTCGTGTTTGCGTGGGGGGTCCAGGCGATCGTCACGCAGTCGCTCCTGATTCGTGAAGCCCTCGTCCTGATGTACGGGAGTGAGCTGGTCTGGGGCGTCGTCCTGTCCGCCTGGCTACTCGGCGTGGCCGTCGGCGCGGCCGCCGGGGGCTGTGCCTCGCCTCGGATCCGCAGGCCGGACCTGGGGCTGGCAGTCGTGCTGCTGGGTCTGGCCGCAGCCGGGCTTGGGGGGATGTGGCTCTTTCGCACGGCACGCACCTGGTTGCACGTGCCTCCCGGAGAACTACTGCCGCTTTCGAAGGCGGCCGCCGCCGCCCTCCTGCTCGTGACGCCCGCCGGCGGCTTCGTCGGTGCGGCCTTTCCGCTGGCCTGTGCGGTTCGCGGCGCCAGCGCCCCCGGAGCGCTGAGCAGCGTCTACACCCTCGAGTCCCTGGGCAGCCTGGCCGGTGGAGCCGCGTTCAGCTTCTGGGCCGTCGAACACCTCGCCCCCGTCCAGATCGTGCTGCTGTCGGGTGCTTTGACCACCGCATTTTCGGCCGCCCTTCTGGTCGGGCAACGCCGCCGGGGGCTCGTCGCGGTACTGATCCTGATCGGCACAGGGGCGGCCGGCTCCGCGTGGCTGGTCGGCGACCGCCTGAACCGGGCGCTCGTGCTGCGACGGTGGCGGGCCCTGGCGCCGGGTTATGAACTCGTGCGGGAGGCCGAATCGCGTCATCAGAACCTCGCCCTCGCCCGCCGTGCGGAGCAGTACAGTCTCTTCTGTGACGGCCACGTTTCGGTGGACTTCCCGGATCCGTACGTGTTCGTGCCGCGGGCGCACCTCTGGATGTGCCAGCACCCGGCCCCGCGACACGTGCTCGTACTGGGGGGCGGCGCCGAGGGGTTGCTCGCGGAGATCCTCCGCCACCCGGTAGACTCCGTGGATTACGTCGAGCCGGATCCCCGGCAGATCGACCTGCTCGAGCCGTTCCTCGGCGACGCCGACCGTGCGGCCCTGCATGACCCGCGCGTGAGCATTCATGCCACGGATGCCCGCCTTTATGTTAAGACGCGACGCGCCCGTTTCGACCTCGTCATCGCACGCCTGCCCGAGCCGGCGTCCGCGCTGCGCGCCCGCTTCTATACCGTGGAGTTCTTCGGCGAACTCCGGCGGGCCATGACGCCCCGGTCCGTTCTCTGCATGACGGCGGCCGCTGCGCCTGCGAGCCTGAGCCCGGCGAGTGCCGAATACCTCGCCTCGGTTCGGGCGGCGCTGCGAGCTCAATTTCCGGAGGTCGTCGTTGGCTGGGGCGACCCGGCACCCGTTCTGGCGGCCACCAGCCCGGGGCTCATTGCCATCGACGGGGACGAGCTGACCCGTCGCTACACGGGCCGCAACGTTCGTTCGAATCTCTTCGATCCCGCATGGTTCCGCGGCGCCACCGACTGGTTCGATCCGGCCAAGCTGCGCCGCCGTGCGGCGGAGCTGGAACGTGCGGTGGGAGCGTTTGCTTCTTCCGATCTGCGCCCCGCCGTGTATCTCCAGCGACTGGTCCTGTTGGAGCGGGCGACCGGTTCGCCCGGTCATCTTGTCGAGCGACTCCGCTCGGTGAGCTTCGGACGGGCCGCGGCGGGCGTCGCGGCCTTCATGGTCCTGACGCTCGTGGTTGGCCGCGTGCAGGCCCGCCGGGTCCGAGCAGGCCCGGGCACGAGCGGCTGGGTGGATGCCGCCGTCACGCTCTCGATGTTCGCCACGGGCTTCGCCACCATGGCCGTGAGCATCGTGTGGCTCTTCGCGTTCCAGAACCTGTACGGCTACGTATATCAGCGGATCGCGTGGATCGTCGCCGTCTTCATGGGTGGGCTGGCTGCCGGTTGCCGACTGACGGATCGGTGGGCCGCCGGGCGCGTTCGTCGCGATCCGGTACCCCGGGCCGGTGATGCGGAAGGCCGCAGACGATGGCTGTGGAAGCGCCTCGTCCTGGTTGACGTGCTGTTGGCCGGGCTGGCGCTGGCAGTCCCCGTAATCCTCCCCTCCCTGGGGGCGATGCAGACGACGCCGGCGGCGCTTCGTGGTGTGGAGATCATCATCTTTGCGCTGGTCGCGTCCACGGGCGTGCTGTGCGGCGCCGCGTTCGCGATGGCCGGCCGATTCCGGGAGATTACCCGCGGTCATGTGGGCGTTTCCGCGGGCGGGGTCGTTGGCGCAGACCACGCCGGTGCGTGTCTGGGCGCGCTCACGACGGGCGTGCTGTTCGTGCCCGTATTCGGGATCATCCCCACTGCCCTGTTGTTGGCGGCCGTCAAGGGGGCCTCGGCGGTGGTTGTCCTGGCGGCGTGCCTGGCTGCCGGGACGCGCTCAGGGGTCGAGGGGTGGGGTGCCGACGCGACCGGACAGCAGTAGCCGCGCGCCCGATGGCGGATTGGCGCCGTCTTGTTCCGCTCCCGCTTCAGGCCCGGCCCCTCCCGTGGCGGTTACCAGTCGCCCACCGCCCCGTCTGGATAGAAGACCCTCTCCGGGAGCTCCTGCTGGAACGGGTGTTTCTTCACCTCGGTCTCGTTGATCTCGATGCCCAGTCCCGGGCGATCGCCCGGCCGCACAAGCCAGCCCTTGCGGTCCACGGCGAACCCTTCCCGGACCACGTCCTGCCGCCACGGCACGTCCGCCGTCACGGCCTCGCAGATCAGGTAGTTGGGCGTCGCGAACCCGAACTCCAGCGAGGCCGCCGTGCTCACCGGGCCCTGCGGGTTGTGCGGCGCGACCGGAACGCGATAGGCCTCAGCCAGGGCCGCGATCCTCCGCGCTTCGCTGAGGCCCCCGCAATGCCCGATGTCGGGCTGGATGATGCTGCACGCCCCGCGGGCCAGCAGATCGCGGAACGCGTATTGCCCGACCAGCCGCTCTCCCGTGGCGATCGGCGTGCGCACGGCCCGCTGGATTTCCGCCAGACCGTCGATCGCCTCCGGCCAGCACGGCTCCTCGAACCAGTAGAGCCCGTACGGCTCCAGCGCCTTGGCGAACAACAGCCCCATCCGGGGCGAGGGGCGGGCGTGGCAGTCCACCATCAGGTCGATCTCGTCGCCGACCGCCTCCCGCATGGCGCGTACGCACGCCTCCGCGTAGCGGATCGGCCGGAGCCCCTCGATCGGCATGGTCGGGGGCACGGCCATCGCCTTGAACGCGGTAAAGCCGTCACTGACCAGTCGTCGGGCCAGGTCCGCGTACCGCCCCGCCTCGCTGACGGGCACGTCGTAGAAGTCCTCCATCCTCCCGCCGGCCAGATGACCGTACATCCGAACATAGTCGCGGACCGGCCCGCCCCACAGGCGGTGGCAGGGCACGCCATGAACCTTGCCCAGGATGTCCCACAGGGCCATGTCGATTCCGCCGATTGCCGTGGCGCGGACGATCCCATTGCCGTGCCAGAAGTGCTGGCGGAACATCATCTGCCACAGGTGCTCGACCCGCCGGGGGTCCTGTCCGATGATCAGCGGCGCGACGTCCTCGATGGCGCCTATCACCGAACGCGTATGCCATTCGAGCGTCGCCTCACCCCAGCCCCATAGCCCGTCCTGATCCGTCCGCACCTTGACGAAGATCCAGTTCCGCATGCGGGCGTTGCACACCAGAGTCTCGACTGCCGTTATTCTCATATAGACTCCCTTCGTACCTCACTGCACCGGGCGCGAGCTGCCTGTACCGCGTTGCGATCCGCCGCGAAACGGGCCCATGCTGCTGAGCCCCCGCGCGGGCCTGAGCGCGCCGCGCGACGCCGGAAGCGGATCTGAACAACGTTCTCTCTCAGCGAACCAATCCACTTTCTTCTTGATCGCTCCGGACCCGCGCCTATGAGTAAAGATGAGAGCAGATGAATGGGTGTCCTCCGGCCGGGGTATCGCTCATCATGGATGAAACCGCGTTCCTCCGTTCCTTCCAGAACCTCGCCGCAGCGGTTCGTACGATTCTTCGCGGCGCCAACCTCACGCCTCGAGAGGAACTCTTCCTGCGCAGCGGCGTACTCGTGGGCCTTCGGCTCGCGCGGGATCTGCTTCCGCCCGCGCAACGCGGGCCCGTCGTCGAGTACCTTGGTCATGTGGAAGCCGTGATGCGTCGCGAGTATGAACGCCTCGGCCTTCCACCCCCGCCCGACCCGGCCGCCGGACGCGAGGCTGCCGCCTGACATGCAGGCCGCCCCTCGGGACGCGGCCGGCGCCGTCTTACTCCAGGTAGCCCAGATCGCTGAGCCGCCGGGTGAGGACCTCCTTGTCCTGCTCCGTGTACACCTCCCGGCCGAGTTGGCTGCGGTCGGCGACCTGCGGCGGCTCGAACTCGATCGACAGGGGCGCGTCGAACAGGTCGCTGAGAATCTGGCCCTCCATGTCGATCGGCACCCGCAGCCCGACCGCTGCCAGGATCGTCGGCGCGATGTCCGCGATGTTCGCGCGAATCCGGTGTCCCCGCCGGACGTGCGGGCCGTTGACGACGAGGATGCCCTCTACCCGGTGCGTTCCTTCCATCCGTGAGGACGGGCACCATCGCACGGCCTGCCACCCCCGGATCTTCCGCACCACGGCGAACCCCTCCCGGGGTACCAGCAGCAGATCGGGCAGCCAGGGCTGCTCGTCGCGCCGGCAGTTGTACAGCTCCTCGGGCTTGTGAACCTCGGGAAAGATGGGCACCTCGCGGCCGTCGCGGTCGCGTACCGTGGCGGCCAGGAGCCGCTGGCGAATCTCATCCCGCAGCGTCTCGTACTCGGCCGGCGAGACGATCCCGCCCGGCTGACGCCCGGCCACATTGAGATACAGGAAGCCGTACATCCCCGCGTGCATCACGCACGCGCGGGTCCGCGACCAGTCCACGGCCAGTTCCCGCTCGAGTCCGCTGTTGCCCGAGAAGCGGCCGTTTCGCGTTCCGATCAGCCGGTGGAAAAGATAGGCCCCCCGCGTCCAGGCGCGAGTCGCCGTGCTCCGAAGCGACAGGTACCCCCACTTGTGCAGGAGCAGATTCGGCTGGGCCTTGGCCTCCAGCGTGCCGTGGCCGTGGTCCGACATGATGATCGTCGTCGCCTCGTGCCGCTCGGCGTACCCGGAGAGGTCGCGCAGGACGGCGTCCAGCGTCTCGAAGCACTGCATGCTCCGCTCGGCCCGGTACGGGTACCGGCCGCGGGTCCGGGGATCGAGGTAGCGCCAGGCCTTGTGCTGAAGGTTGTCCACCAGCTTGAACAGCACCATCATCACATCCCAGCCGTAACGCTCTCCGCAGTACTCCGTTAGTTCATACCCCTGCCGGAAACTCCGCTCGATGTACCGCATGTTGCGGTCGAAGAGGGCGTCGCCGCCCAGGGCCTTCCGCTGCCAGTCGGAGCGGTACGAATAGTCCGACCATCGCCGGAGGATCTCCGCCTTGAGTTCGCGCGGGAACGTGAAGTCCGCATCCGTGCTCGGCGTCTCGAAGCCCGAGATCATGAACCCGTTCACGCGCTTGGGCGGATACGTCATCGGCAGGTTGATCGACCCGACGCGGAACTTCTTCTCCGAGAGGATGTCCCAGATCGTCTTCTCGCGGATCTCGAACGTGCTGTTGAAGGTCAGCCGGTGCGAAACGATGTCATACTTCTCGAAATCGATGATGCCGTGCCGGCCCGGACCCTTTCCCGTCATGAACGTCGTCCACGCGGCCGGGGTGATCGGTGGCTTCGTCGAATCCAGGATGCCCGAAGTGCCCGTTTCGATCAACCGACGCAGGTGGGGCATGCGGCCCGCCTCCATCAGCGGGTTGAGCACGTCGAACGTCGCCCCATCCAGCCCGATGATCAGGACACGGCGAGCCAGCGCGGGAAGCTCGCGAGGCGGATCGACGAAAGCCGCAGCCTGCGCCGGCCTTGCGGACGGCTCGCCGACCGATCCCGCCTCGTCCCGAAGGTGCCCGGTGCCCGCTGCAATCCGTTCGGAAGATGTTGTATGCATGATAGTTGCGCCCGTTCGGTGGCCTCCGCCGCATTCCCCGGATGTGCGGCCGCGTCGGCTCATGATAGGCGCCCGACGGACCGGCTGCAACGCACCATCGCCGCCCGGTCCGGCCTGGTCAGGCGGCTGCGGGGCTCTGGATGCGCACCACACCGGACCACCCGAATGACTGCCTGTTTGGATTCCTCCCCCGACTGACGGTACGATTCCGACCGTCGGGAGATGTGGAAAGTGCTCGGTCTTACAGGAGCAGGATCATGCCGGAATCTTCCAGCACGCGACGCGACTTCCTCCGACGGAGTCTGACGGTCGGGGCCGCGACGGGCCTGGTTTTCTCGCGCACGGCGGCCAGCTACGGCCGAATCATCGGCGCCAACGACCGGATCAATATCGGGTTGATTGGCTGCGGCGGGCGAGGTCGGTACATCCTCCAGAACATGCTCAAGCCGGCCGACCCCAACGTCGGCGTCGTGGCCGTCAGCGACATCTGGAAACAGCGCCTCGAGACCTGCCCGGTCGAGGTGGAGAAGGGCTGGGGCGTCCGACCCAGGGCATTCGCGGACTACCGGCGGCTGCTGGAGGACTCGGACGTGGACGCGGTCATCATCGCCACGCCGGACCACCAGCATGCCGGCCAGACGATCGACGCGGTACAGGCTGGCAAGCACGTCTATGTGGAAAAGCCGATCATCGGCATCGCCTCGGACCTGGACGAACTGAACCGGTTGTACGACGTAGTAAAGGCCTCCCGCCAAGTGGTACAGAACGGCACGCAGGGGGTCAGCTCACCCGCGGCCCGGGCCATCCGGCAACTCATCGCCGAGAGGAAACTCGGTCGCCTGTTTCGCGTGGAGTCGACCGAGACGGCCTACCAGCCGTACTGGGTGCACTACAAGGGCCCCGCCACCGAGGCCGAGACGGACTGGAAGGCGTTCCTTTACAACCGCAAGATGCGGCCCTTCGACGCCCACATGCACGCCTGCTGGATGGGCTACTGGGACATCACCAGCGGGACGATCGGTGGCTGGATGACCCACTTCATCAATACGGTTCACTTCGTCACCGGGGCGCAGGCCCCGGTCTCGGGGTTCGCGTGGGGCGGCCGCTACGCCCCGACGAACGACAGGCGGTGCGACGCCCCCGACCAGGTGGCCGTGATCCTCGAATACGCCGAGGGCTTCCACACGCAGTTCACGTGCCACTTCGGCAGCGCGATCGACAATGAATCCACCGTGTTCATGTTCGAGAAAGGCTCGGTCAAGGCCAACTTCGGGCATCACCTGGGCAACCCGGTCCTCTCCAGCGAGGGCGTGAACGACGAGATCAAACCCCAGAAGATGCTCGAGGAGGACCCGCCCTACCCAGGTGCCGAGCACGTCAAGAACTGGCTCGACTGCATCCGTAACGGTGGCCGACCGAACGCCGATATGGAGTACGGCTACAAGCAGGGCATCACGGTGGTCATGGGCGACCTGGCATGCCGGCTCGGTTGCAGGGTCTACTTCGACCCCAAGAACCGGACCGTCGGGCCGAAGCCGCCGAGCGGTTCCTGAGCGTCTGTTTCGCCGATCCCGGTTCGTCCGCGCGGTAGGGCAGCTCCTAGGCTACGGGCACCCCCGCCGCGACCGCCGGGTGGTCCCCGGAACCGCCTTTCCGCGGCGCCTCATCCGCCGCAGTCCTCAACAAAAGGGGAAGACAGCGCCGCCGGAGCGGCGCTGCCCCCCGGGCATCCGTGCCGCAACTCCGTCGTATACCTACCGCCGACGGCAGATCAGCGGAAGCCCCAGAGCCAGCAGGGCGAGCGTCACCGGCTCGGGGACGATTTCGCCCGTGATCAGGATATTGTCGAACCGGTTATTCCCGTTGCCGGAGGTCGCTCCGGTCAGCGTCATGCGAAGCAGGTTCTTTTCGGGTCCGGAGCTGTTTGCGAAGATCTCGCCGAGGGCTACGGTGTGAATCACCCAGTTGTAGGTCTGCTCGGCCTCGTGGCTCTCGAGAAACGTCCATGTCTGACCTCCGTCCGTGGAATAATGCAGCGTGTGAGTGTTGGCCCCGGTGCTGGTGCCGCGAGTGGCATAGCTGAGCGTAGCCCCGGTGATCGCGTCGTCCAGCTGGATTACAAAGTACCTCTCGTTGTTCGCTGTGCCGAGGATGGCAAGACTGCCCCCCGCAACAGCGTCCCCCTGGGCGTTGAGCGTGGTACCCGTGTAGCTCCCGAAGTTGTTGGAGGGATTGGTCGAGTCCGCGCTCCCGTTAGTTCCGGACAGGTTCCCGTCGCTGGGATCATCGCCCCAAACCGATATCTCGGCCGTTCCATCCCCAAGATCTCGGGCGTAGTCAAGGCGATTCTCCAATATGCCCAGCGGCACGATCCGCCAGAGGCTTCCGCCGAGTTGCGTCGTATCGTTGAAGTGCCAGTAGGCGATCGTGGCCGCGTTCGCGGAGACGCCGGCCGTCAACAGAACGAGAGCGACTGCGAGTCCCTTGAGCATTTCCAACCTCCTTCGGAAAAACGTGTCGACCTGCGGGTCGTGCGTTGCCACGCGCCTTCGCACCTGCCCGCGGTGATGAAGCTGACCCTCGCCTCAGAGGTGTCGCTTTTCTCCTCTGGTGACGGGGTGAGTATAGCGTATCGTCCGGCGATGGCAAGACCCTTGCGGCCCCCGCTCCGTCATCTCGGGTTTGCTCTCAGGTTGCCGCATCCCACGGCCGGGCCCGGTCGGTGGCCATTCGCACAACCGCGCTATAATCGATTCCCAGGGAGGAACTTATGATGACCCAATCGCAATCCAGGCTCCGGATCGGCGACCCAATGCCCGAGTTCTCGTTGCCGGGTGTGGACGGGCGAACCTACGCGGCGTCCGACTTCGCGGACCGCAAAGCGCTCGTGGTGATTTTCTCCTGCAATCACTGCCCCTATGTGCAGGCGTACGAAGATCGCATCATCGGGATCCAGCGGGATTACGGGCCCCGGGGGGTGCAGATCGTTGCCGTGTGCAGCAACGACGCCGCCAACTACCCCGAGGACAGCTTCGAAAACATGAAGAAGCGGGCCGTCGAAAAGGGATACAACTTCCCTTACCTGCACGATGAGACCCAGGCGGTGGCCCGCGCCTTCGGCGCCGAGAAAACCCCGCACCTGTTTGTCTTCGATGCCCGCCGACGACTCGCCTACGAAGGCCGCATCGACGACAACCATCAGGATCCCGCCGCCGTCAAACGCAGGTATCTCCGGGAGGCGCTTGAGGCGATCCTGGCCGACCAGCCGGTTCGCGAGCCCACCACGTTCGCCATCGGATGCACGATCAAGTGGAAACGCTGACGCCCCCGCCCGGCCTCATATTCCGTCGCGATTCCGGCCGATAAACCCAAGGGAGGGCGGAGAGTCCCTGCCCACTCCTCGAGGCGGCCATGGAATACGCCGCGATGACATTCTGGCTGCTCGTGATCGTGTTCGCGGCCCACGGTGTTCATCGCCTGTGGAGCGGCCTCATCCAGCCGCGGGTCGTCAACTCCCTCCTGCTGCCTGGGACGCTCGTGGCACAGCTCGGCCATGTGGTCGGGATGCTCATCACCGGCGGGACCGTCAACAACACCACGCTCATCAAGGACGATGACTCCGGCGAGCCCCAGACGGCCAGGGACGCCAAGCCGCGGATCCCCGTGGTCGGCCCCGTCGTGATCGCGATGCTCCCTTTGCTCGCGTGCGGCAGTGCGATCTACGCCCTCTCACAATACCTGGGACAGGACATTCTGGCCCGCATGGCCGCGCAGACCGTGCCGCGGCGGCTGCCGCTCGACATGGCGGGCATCTGGTCCATGCTGCGAGACGCGGTCACCCTGGTCGAGAGGCTCGTCGAGGCCGTGCAGGCCGGCGACACGGCCGACCCGTGGACCTGGGTATTCATCTACTTGGCGATCTGCCTGACGGTGCGCATGGCCCCGTTGCCCGGGACCCTTCGCGGGGCCATCGGGGCCATCCTGATCCTCGGCGTAGGCTTGGCCCTGATCGGCCTGCTCTCGTCGGCCGGCGGCGGACCATCGCGGCTGATGGAGCGGACCTGGCAGCTTATCAGCTTCAGCGTGGCCTGGCTGTTATTGCTGCTCCTGGCGAGCCTGACGGCACGTGCCCTCGTGGGCCTGATCAGGATCCTCTTCGGTCACGAGACCGCCGACTGATGCACACGGCCCCTTCACACGCCCCGCCGGGGGGCGTACCCACCGCCGCGATCCTCGCCGGCATGGGCTGAGTGCCCGTGATGCGGGTAGCCCGCCTGCGGTCGCCTGGGTGGCCGCCGGTCGTCCGATCGACGCCGGCCGCCCGGACCGGGACCGTGCCGTTCATTTGGCCTTTCCCGGGCCGAAGGTCTTTTCGCTCTCGGCCGGGCGGGCGGCCGCCACGGGCAGGACCACGCGCATAATCGTGCCTTCGGGGGGGCGACTCTCCACGTGGATGTGTCCGCGGTGCTCCTCCACGATCTTGCGGGCGACCGCCAGTCCCAGTCCGGTGCCGGCCTGGCCCTTGGTCGAGTGGAAAGGTTCGAAGATCTTTGCATGCGCCTCGGGCGGGATGCCCGGCCCGTTGTCCGAGACGCTGATCACGGCGCTCGTCCCGTCGAACCGGGTCTCGACATTCACCAGGCCGCTTTCGCCCGGGGCGGCGTCGATCGCGTTCGTCACGAGATTGAGGACGACCTGATGGATGCCGTCCGGATCGATCGGCACGGGGGGCGCGCTTTCGTCCAGATCGGTCATGAGGATCACCTGCTTCTCGTCGGCCTTTCGCTGGGCCAGCGAGACGGCATCGGCCACGACCCGGTTGAGCGACACGTACTCCAGGCGCGGCTCGCGGGGCTTGGAGAACGCGAGCATGTTCATCGTCAGGTGAAGGATCTTGTCCAGGTTCCGGTCCACGATCCCCCACCCCTGGGCCACCGTGGCGAGCTGCTGACGCGCAAGCCCCGTCTCGATCATGTCCGACCCGTTGCGGATTCCCTGAAGGATGTTCTTGATGTAGTGGGACAGGTACGCCACCGTCTCGCCGACCGCGGCCAGCTTGGCCGTCTGCATCCGCGACTCGACCAGACGCGCGTTCTGGATCGCCAGACCGGCCATGTGGCCGATCGCGGTGATCAGCCGGAGCTGCTGCTGCGTGAACGTGTGCGTCGACACCGACGAATCCACGTGGATCACGCCGAGCAGTTCGTCGCGGACGGTGATCGGCGCACAGATGACGGAAACGAGCCCGAAGTCGTGGATGCTGCCGCCCTTCTGGTCGGCGGCGAAACGGGCGTCGGCCATCGCGTTCGTGCAGAGGACGCCCTCGCGCTTTTCGACGACCATGTTGATGATCCGCCGCGAGGTCGTGATCCGCTCCGGCTCGCGCCTGCGCTTGTGTCGATAGCGGACCGCGTACGGGACGAGGTCGTCGCCGGGCGACTCGCGCATCAGGATGAAGCCGCGCTCGGCCGGAACCTGTTCGAAAATGATGTCCAGCACCCGCTCGAGGAGCTGGTCCGTCGAGGTGACGGCCCCGATCACCTCCGACAGCTCGTACATGACCTTCCACGCGCGGGCGGCCTCGGCCATCTCCGGCGCGGCGATGATCACGCTTTCTTCGTTGGCCGCGATGCTCGAGAGGATCGCGGAGTCGAGGTTCCGGCTGCTGGCGTCCAGGTCGACCAGATCGCGGGGAATCGCGGCCGCCCCGTACTTCTGCGCGGCCTCGTCGCCTCCGTAAACGATGAGCGTTGCCCCGATCTTGATCTGATCGCCGTGCTTGAGCCGGACGGGCTTCTCCACTCGCACGCCGTTTACGTATGTCCCGTTGGCGCTGTGGAGGTCTTCCAGCACCCAGGCCCCGTTCTCGGGTCGCAGCTCCGCGTGCCGGCGGGAGACCGTCCGGTCCGTCAGCGGGATCTGGTCGCTCTCCCGCCCGAGCACCGCCGGCTCGTCGGTGGTCTTGAATGAACGGCCCTTGTCCGGGCCCTGTAGAACGAACAACGTAGCCACGGTCCACCTTCTGGAGGTGCGGGCCGATAACGGCGCCGGAACCGCGTGCACGCCGAAGTCCCGCCGACGCCTGGACTTGGCACGCCTTGGGGGGGACCTTCACGAACGGTTTCGGGCCGCCGGGTGGCTCATTCTATTGATGCCTTCCGCCACGGTCAACGACCGGCCCCGCCCGACTCACGCGCACCGTCGGCTCCTGCAACTGTCAGTGCGACCGTAGATAAGACGTTTCCGAAGGCAGGCGAGTTCGGCTCGGCGGACCCACGGCATCCGCTTTTGCCTGCCGCTTGGCGCGTGCCAGGCCGCTCCGGACCGAAATGCCCGGTGGCCGGTCTCAGAGGTCCGGTCGTCCAGCGCCGGAATCGACAGGGCCGACAGGCCGGCTCTGGGGCCACGCGTGCTGGTGCGCAAAAGAAGGCGGGCTACCCCTTGAGGGGGCAGCCCGCACCTGAGTCCTACCTTGCCCTTACACCTTGACCTGCCGGCCTCGCAACTCGCCTCCGACTGAAGGCAGCCGGGCGAGCCGGGCGGGCCGGCCCGTAGGGAAGGCCGTCCGCAGACGGGCTTTGTCATCCACGCTTGCGGCGGATTGCCGCCAGACCGCCGAGCGCCAGGACCGCCAGGGTCGCGGGCTCGGGGATGACAGCCACAAAGCCGCGGGTACTGCCGTCAGCCGCCCACACGCCAAAGCCGCCGATGACAAGTCCGTCGTCCGAGATGGTCGTCGCGCGGGTCAGCTTCCTCCAATCGCTGGTGTCCACGCCGGCCGCTGCGAGCAGGTCCTTAAGCGAGTGCGCCTGCCCCGAAACGTCCCACACGACCGCCCGTTCGCCGTCGGTGGCGTTCCACGACATGCCAACCGCCACACCGTTGTTGTTGATCGCATAGGCGCAGCTCCGGGTGTCGGGCTGCGAGCCGCCCGACAGCCACCCCAACAGCGTCATTCCAGGGTCGCCGTTCTTCCACCGGAAGGCCTGATAGATTGTGTTCGTCAGGTCGGTGTAATCCAGCCCCGACATCCACGCGGCGTCCTCCGAAATGCCAAAGCCTTCGCTCCGGAGGGCGTTGCCGCCCGGGATGGCGGACGGACTGTTCGGCGGGACGTCCCAGATCGCTCGCCTGGCGCCGCCCGCGTTCCCGCGGTCCGTACCGATGAGAATGCCCTCACTGCTGACCGACTGGAATTCCGTGGTTCCTACGCCCGGTACGTCAAAGTCGTTGTACGGATCGATCCGGACGCGGATGCCTCGGCCGGCATCGGTACGCCGTCCGGCCACGAACCATCGCTCGTCGGTCACCCGCCGAACTCTGGTCGTGTTATACGCGCCGATGTCTGCCTTCGATCCGAAGGCCGCGCTGGTCTGCCACGTACCGCCAGTGAGATTCGACAGCGGCGCTTTGTAATAACGGAGGATGCTTCCGATCCGGCCGCTGATGGCAATCTCGCCGGCGTTCGGGCGCACGTCCACCCCCCGGGCGTCGCTGGCGCTGCCTGAGGGATTCGGGAGCTGTTGCATCCCGAGGCTCAGCGTCCACACGTACGGCTGTACGATGCCGGCACTGTCTTTGCTGCCACCTACTGCGTACGTCCCGTCGCGCGAGATCGCCTTTACATCGCTGTAGGGACTCGCGGGATTCAGCACGCCTACGGACGTCAGAGACGCCGCGAAGACTTGTGCCCCGCCGATGAGGATGGTCGCCGCCATCCCGATGACCAGACAAAACCTCTTCATGCTTACCTCCTCCTTGCGAACCTACGCGTTCGCGAAATGAACCCTCCGTTCGTGCAGGGACGGTTTCCCTGACAACATGCGCTTTTCCCGCTCGCATCCCAACAGATGGGGTAGGGGGACGCGCTGCTCCGAATCACCCCTATCATACCCGCGTGCCGCTGGCAGGGCAAGTAGCCAGTTGCCAAAAAAACCGTGATTCTGTTGATCGGACCACGGCCAGCGCTCCGGCTGCCTGCTTCCAGCCATGGGAGGGGTTATAGGGTGAACCCGCTGTGTCGTAGCGCGCGGGGGTTACGGGATAGTATTAGCGTAACGTATTGTGAATGATGCCTTTATGTTTATCGATAAACTTCAAGCCGCCTTAGTGTGCCCAAGCCCGTCCGCACGGCCTTCGAACGCGGTTCGTGCAGAGTCGGATCTGGTTTCGCCGCACACGTGCGTTGATGTCCCCCGACGGGTATTATTGCCCCTGCCAACCGACAGAAAGGGAGGGTTTTCCGTGGACCGCGTCAACAGGCGGACGTTTCTGAGAAAGTCTCTGGCCTCGGCCGGGGCGCTGGCGTTGGGCGGGAGCCTCTGCCGGGTTGGTGTAGGCGGAGCGACTTCGACATGGCCGGCCATTCCCAGGCCGTGTCCCCCCGGGGCCTGGCAGAAACACGGGATCGTCCTGGAGGCCACGGAGCCGTGGGAGGGGGATGAGATTCAGACGTTTACGTCGCCCGCCGAGCCGCTGCGCGGGGATCGGTGGCGGTTGTGGTACTCCGCATCGAACTCGCCAAACGGCTGTTCGATCGCCTACGCCGAGGGCGTGCCCGGGGGCGGGATGAAGAAGTTTCCGGTCCGGCGATCAGCCGGACGCGCCCCGGATGCCCCGTTTGCGCTGGGCAATCTGCCGGACGGATGGAGGCCGGTGCAGGTCGTGCATATCGCGATGAAGAACGGGCGCCACCGCATCTATTTCTGGGCGCACGGCAAGGGGATCGCCCGGTACCTTGCTGCCGACAGCGACGACGGACGGCGATATCATGTTGTCGACCCGCTGCGGCCGGTCTTGTACCATCCGAATGATCGAGCGGCTCATGGGGTCCCGTCGCCGGACGGCGCGATGCTCGTGAAGACCCCCAGCCGGGACCGGCCGGCCGATGAGCCGGCAGCGCCTCCGGGCCTGATCTCGAACGACGCGACGAACGTCTACCAGCTGGCGGATGGGACGTTCGAGATGTACTCCGTCGCGCTGGTGCCGGTGCCTAAGGGCGACCCGGCCTACGTGGCCCACGACAACGCCGCGGGGCTGGTGCGGGTGGTCGATCGGTACGTATCGGAAGACGGGCTGCACTTCGAGGGGCGCACGCGCGTGATCGATCCTGATGCCGACGACCCCGTGGACCAGCAGTTCTACCATCTGGCCGTCACGTACACACCGAAGGGGCGCGTCGGCATGCTCGGGCATTACCGGGTGCAGGCGCAGACAATGGATCTCGAATGGTGCTTCTCCCATGACGGGCTGAAGTGGCACCGGCCGTACCGGCGGGCGTGGATCGATCGCGGCGACCCGAAAGAGCCTGACTCCTACGGCATCTATCCGCCAAGCGGGCTTGTCGAACACGGCGGGCGGTGGCACCTGTTCTACACGGGCGTCAACAGTGCGCACAACGGCAGGCATTCGTACGGCCCGCCGCGGCGGGTGATCATCCACGCCACCGCGGCGTCGATCTGGGCGTGACCCGGACAGGCACGTTTGGGAGGGCGTGGCGGCCAAGGGAACCCCGCTGCACAAATCCGCCGGTCAGGCTGCCCAGAGGCCGTTCGACGCACGCGGCAGGCGCGGAGGCGACCTCACCGTCCGCGGTCAGACTCCGAAAGGGCACCGCATCGACCGGGATGGCCGGCGGAAGAGTCTGGTGGATTCATGGGGCCGGGATGAACAGGAGGCAACCATGGCCGATACGAGGGAAAACCTGAAGGAGGCCTTCGCCGGCGAGAGCCAGGCCAACCGCAAGTACCTCGCCTTTGCCAGGAAGGCGGAGGAAGAGGGCTTGCCGAACGTGGCCCGTCTGTTCCGGCTGACGGCCGAGGCTGAGACGGTCCACGCGCACGGGCATCTGACCGCCCTGGGCGGGATCGGCTCGACCGTGGAGAATCTGCAAGCGGCCGTCGAGGGCGAAACGTACGAGTACAAGACCATGTACCCGCCGATGGTCGATCAAGCCGTCGCGGAGAACCACCCGGCGGTGAGGATGTTCCGGTACGCTGTGCGAGCCGAGGCGGTTCACGCGCGGCTCTACAGCATGGCACTGGAGGCGGTCCGGCAGGGGAGGGACCTGGCCGAATCCGAGTTCTACCTCTGCCCAATCTGCGGTCATATCGAGATGGGCCGGCCGCCGGCGACGTGCCCCATCTGCGGTGCCGCGGGGTCGAAGTTCATTCGCGGATAGACCTGCGGGCGGGGCGTCGGTCTGCCGGGCGGAAGACGGCGGATCGGGGGAGCTTGAGTTCGTGGCGGTCCAACCGGGAGGGTCTCGGGTGCGGGTGCTCACCACCGCTGTGCCGGGCTACGGGCGCGTGCGTGTATCGCTCGATGGGCTATTGGTTGGGTGTGGACGCTGTGGAACTGCTTGTGCCACAGCGATGGGATCCGCAGTGATAGGGGTGGACACCGGCGGGGCGTGGGGGGTATGACCCCAGCGGGCCGCCAACCGGGATATCGTGTCCGCCGTGCGACCTGTGGCAGGCACTCCCTCGGGAGGAAGCAGGAAAGAGAGGTTGGCACCCTTTGAAGGGGCGGGGCGGTCGGTCAGCTCGTAAGCGTCCTGTGAATCCCGCGTCGCGTACGGCGAACCGGTGGCATGCGGATTGCGCGTGTGGGAAACGGGAAGAAGAAGAATCACTCGGCCGCGGCGGTCGCGCGGGCCGCCTTCCACCGGTCCGGCAGGAATTGATCGAGTTGGCTCACCGGCGTGGCCGCGATCCGCGTCAGGACGTCCTTGAGATACGCAAACGGGTCCACGCCGTGCCGCTTGCCCGAGGCCACCAGACTGGCCAGCACCGCCCCCCGCCCCCTCGTCATTCCCGCGCAAGCAGGAATCCAAGACAAGGCGGACTCTCCCGTCCTTCCCGCGCAGGCGGCAAGGCCCGACGCGGCCGCCCGCGGGCGGGGGGCGCAACCGGTGGGTGCCGGTGGCGTCCGTCTGGACCCCCGCTTTCGCGGGGGTGACGATACGGGGCATGATGGATCGTCAAGGGCGCCAGCGCGGCCCTCCCCGTCATTCCCGCGCAGGCGGCAAGGCCCGACACAGCCCCGCCCCCCGTCATTCCCGCGCAAGCGGGAATCCAGGACAGGGCGCACTC
>Ga0209227_1000071_pt1 | contig 80603 bp, 64 predicted proteins | sample YNPBryantNP2012_FD_185815 | JGI IMG/M metagenome (GOLD analysis project Ga0209227, IMG submission 185815) | Anoxygenic and chlorotrophic microbial mat microbial communities from Yellowstone National Park, USA - YNP Bryant NP 2012 (SPAdes)... ...
GGTTCGGCTCGCGCGTCACGCTCCCCGACCCGACCACACTCACCGTCAGCGTGTACTCGTCCTGCACGAACGTGGCCGTCACGGCGGTATCGCCGGTGACCGTCAGCGTGACGGGGTTACTGCTCCCGCTCACATCACCCGACCAGCCGGAGAACGTCCAGCCGGGGTCTGCATTTGCGGTGAGCGTCACCACGTCGCCGTAGTGATAGGTCGCCTGGCTCGGCTCGCGCGTCACGCTCCCCGACCCGACCACACTCACCGTCAGCGTGTATTCGTCCTGCGTGAACGTGGCCGTGACTGCGGTATCGCCGGTGACCGTCAGCGTGACGGGATTACTGCTCCCGCTCACATCACCCGACCAGCCGGAGAAGCTCCAGCCGGGGTCTGCATTTGCGGTGAGCGTCACCACGTCGCCGTAGTGATAGGTCGCCTGGTTCGGCTCGCGCGTCACGCTCCCCGACCCGACCACACTCACCGTCAGCGTGTACTCGTCCTGCACGAACGTGGCCGTCACGGCGGTATCGCCGGTGACCGTCAGCGTGACGGGGTTACTGCTCCCACTCACATCACCCGACCAGCCGGAGAACGTCCAGCCGGGGTCTGCATTTGCGGTGAGCGTCACCACGTCGCCGTAGTGATAGGTCGCCTGGTTCGGCTCGCGCGTCACGCTCCCCGACCCGACCACACTCACCGTCAGCGTGTACTCGTCCTGCACGAACGTGGCCGTCACGGCGGTATCGCCGGTGACCGTCAGCGTGACGGGGTTACTGCTCCCACTCACACCACCCGACCAGCCGGAGAATGTCCAGCCGGGGTCTGCATTTGCGGTGAGCGTCACCACGTCGCCGTAGTGATAGGTCGCCTGGTTCGGCTCGCGCGTCACGCTCCCCGACCCGACCACACTCACCGTCAGCGTGTAATCGTCGTCGGTGATGGTCAGTATGGCCGGGTTGCTGCCCGCGATGGCGGCGTTCGCGGGATTGCTTAACGTCAGAGCCACAGTCTCGTCGCCCTCGGCACTCAGGTCATCCGTGATGACGACGGTAAAAGTCTCGCTCGTGTCGCCGGGGACGAAGGTGAGCGTGCCGGAAGCGGCGGCGTAATCCTGCCCGGCCGTCGCCGTCCCATTGGATGTGGCATAGTCTACCGTGATGGTGAACGATGAGGTGGCGGAGAGGGTAACGGTGATCGTTGCCATGCCCGCGTCCTCGTTCACACCGTATGCTGCGCTGCTGAATCCGACGTTCACACAAGGCAGGCGCGTCGTGTCCACGACCTGGCTGGAGAGCGCCGGGCTGATGGTGGATGTGGCGATGAGCGTCGTCCGGTTCACGTCGCAGATGCTGGCGCTGCCCGGCACAGCCAGTCCAAGCAGCAGATCATATTCCTCGCCAGGGGCCAGCGTCCCGGTCGAGGTGATGACCGGCTCCCCGGTATCGTATCTCCCGTCGCCGTCCAGGTCGTGGTATAGGGTCGTGGTGGCCGTGGGCCACAGAGAATGTGAGAAGGTCAACGCCGCAGTGTCCGAGACACTGCCGGTATTGACGACCGTGTGGGCGTAGTAGACGGTCTGACCGGCGGTGACCTCCTGCTCGTTGTCCGGGTAGAGGGTCAATCCGGCGGAGGCGACCGTCACCTTGCTCTCATTGCTCGTGGCAGCGTCAATAGCGTTCGCGATCGTGGCCGTGTTGGCGATGGTCGCGCCGGCGGGGGTGCCGGCGGGGACCGTCACGGCGAACGAAACCTGAAGATCTCTGGCGCTCGCGGGGACCGTCCCGACGTTCCACACCAGCACAGGCGCGTTGCTATCGTCAGCGCCGGGGCCTGTGATGCTGCCGGGCACATACGTCACACTGACAGGCACCGTGTCGGTGATGACGGTGTCGGCAGCAGCGGCGCTGCCGTTGTTGCTATACGTGATCGTGTAGGTGATGCGGTCGCCTGGGAAAGCGTAGGACGAGCTGGCCCGCTTCGCCACCACCAGGTCCACCGTGCGCACCTCCACCAGGTTCGAGTAGATCAGGCCGCTCTCGGTGCTGGAGATCGTCGCCACGTCCTGGATGGTTGTGTTGCCCGGCAGCGGATCGTCCAGGAGCACGCTGAAACCGGCCGTCAGGTTCACGGCGCCGGCAGGGAGTGTCGAGGTGAACCAGCGGATGTCGGTCACGGCGGCAGGATCGGTGTAGGTGGATGACCAGGTGAGGCGGTGATCCTGCGAGTACGAGACCGTCAGCCCCTGCCCGGTCACCGTGCCGGAGATGAGCGAGGTATTGTTGGGGATCGAGTCATAGATGTAGACGTTCGTCTCGGCGGCGCCGCCGTGATTGCCGTAGGTCAGCGTGTAGGCGATGGCATCGCCCGGCGCGACCAGCGACCGATCGGCCTGTTTGTTGAGCGTCAGCTCGCGCACGGCTGTGGCGACCATACTCGTATACTGCGGGTTAGCCCCGTCCCGGTCGAAGGCGGCGCGGTTGAAGATGATCGCGCCGTCGGGCAGAGAGGAGTCGAGCTGCACGCTGAAACGGATGGCCCCCGATTCGCCCGCTGCGAGCGTGCCCGGCGTCGCGCCGGGGTAGACGACGATCTGGGAGGAGATGTAAGCGCCCTGATCGCCATCGGCGGCGTCGGTCAGTTGGACCCAGCCGCTGCCGGTGTTGATCGCCAGGCTGCCGGCCACATAGGTCGTGGAGACCGGGATGGTATCCGAGATGACCACGCCCGTGGCGCCTGCCCCACCGCTGTTCTCGTACTGGATCGTGTAGGTGATAATCTGCCCCTCGGCGGCGTTGCCCGGCCCGGACTTGGTCACGGTCAACTGCGGCGCCAGCACGGTTGTCTGGGCGGCGTTGCCGGGCACCGTGCCGGTTTGGTCGCTGTGGATGTGACCGATGTTCTCGATCACCGTCCCGTTTTCGGCGCTCGGGTTGACCGTCACGCTGAAGGTCACGACCCCGCTCCCCCCGGGCGGCACATCGCCGGGCGTCCACCGCACGGAGTTGGTGGCGGGGATATAGGTCCCGCCGCTCGAAACGCTGGAGAAGGAGGCGCCAACAGGGATGGGATCGTTGATGTACGTGTTGGTTGTGGTTATCCCTCCGCTGTTCTGGTACGTGAGCGTATAGACGATCGTCTCGCCGGGCTGGGCCGTGGAGCGGCTGGCCGTTTTGGCCAGGCTGAGCGCGCTCACATAGACCGTCGCCGTATCGCTCGCGTTGAAGGTATGGTCGCGGTATTTCCCGACCGCAACGCCGGTATTGGTGTTGACGGTCGGCGCGCCGCTCCCGACCTGCGCGTCGAACTCCAGGCGCAGCGTCTGATTGGACTCCAGCTCGTGCGACAGGTCCCACGCGAGCGTCCGCCCGCTGATCGTCGGTTCCGGGTGACCCTTTCTACCATCAGGATATGTCACGGTCGTGCTGCCGGCCACATAAGTCCAGCTTATGGGCAGCGTATCGGTGATGTCTATATCGGTCACCGGTGATGGGCCTGAGGTTGTGACCTCCAGGATAAAGGTGACCGTACCACCTTCGGGCGGCAGGATTTCAGGGTCGGCGCTTTTCTCCAGGGTCAGCACCGGCTCCAGCCAGCCCTGGTAGAGCGGGAGCGTGGTCAGCCCCACGTCGAGGTAGGGAGCTGAAGCGCCGGCCGTGCTCGGGTCTGGCCCCCAGGCGACGGCGAACTCACCCGTCGCCCAGACGTGCATGCCGGTATTGTCGTTATCAGGGTCGAAGATGCGCCGCTGCTCGAGCGCATCGAGCGTGAAGGTGAGGTCCACCGTGCCGTCCGCAGGCCCGTAATCCACGTAAAATGTCGTGTCGTCGGCCAGGGGCGTGACCCACACCGGCGAGCCGTTCCCGTACGCTGCACAATTGAGGGGGCTCCAGGGACAATAATAATTGCCCGGCGCCCAGGAGATATAGTAATCGCGGGTCAGGTACTTGACCGGGATGGCGGTCAGCCCCCAGTCGTAGGGCGTTTGCGACGTGCCGCCGGCGATGACCACGCCGAAGGCGTCGTCCGAGACGAGCCGCACCGGCGAGCTGATCGGGACGTAGCGGCCCGCAATGCCGGGCTGGCTATAGGCCACCGTACTGCTGATCACGTTGGCCGTGATCGAAAAGGTGTTCGTGCCGCTGATGTCGTAAGCGGTGACCGAGATGGGGTAGTCGTTAGGGTTGAAGATATAGACCTCAGCCGGCTGGTCACCATGGGTCGCCGACACGCCGCGCGGGACCGGGGCGATGTACTCGTCGCCCCACACCAGATCGGGCAGCACGTTCAGGAAACGGGTCTGGTAAGTGCCGTCACCGCCGGTCAACAGCCCGGCCTGGATTGGTTTGTCGGAGAGGATGGTCGTGCCGGCGTTGACGGTGATGGAGGGAGCGGGCGAGCTGCCGATATATCCCATGCTCGAATAGCTCTCGCCCTGGTTCAGCGTCACGTTGACGACGGTGCCGGCCCCGTTATCAATCGAGAGCGTGGTGTTATCGTAGAGCGCCTGCGCCTCCAGGACGACGTACTTGAAATCGCCGAAGTAGCCCGTGTTGCCGCCGCCGTAGGCGTACACGTCCTCGCCGATCGGCATGTGGTACGAGTAGGCCGTCTCGTAAGCCTGGAGCGAGTAGATCTCCCAGGCATCGCCGATCCAGGTGCCGTCGGAGGGCCAGACGGCATGCGCCAGGTCCACCGGGCCGCCGCTGGAGATCAGGCGGTCGCCGCCGTCGTAGCGGATGGCCGTCCCGCGCGGGTTGACGGGCACGTAATTGTCCTTCTGCTGTGTCGTCACCGTGACGCGGACGTAGTCGCAGCGCATTCTCTGGCCTGCCGTCGAATCCGCGTCTCCCACCAGGAAGATCAGCTGGTTGTTCCCACTGCCGTCGTCGCGTAAATAGCTGGAGATAGAGCTAGTGATCACGCCAGTGAGGTTGAAATCGCTCGTCCCGGCACCTTGCGCCAGTTGGATGTAACTGGACGTGTCGTAGTTCCAGGCCCACAGCGCAATGGGAGTTGGGGGGGTGCCTTCCCCATACCCTTCGTACAGCAGGGTGAGGCTGGCGATGTCCGTGATTGCTTGTGTCACTCTAAACGAGAACCGGAGCGCTGCATAATTCGACGAGGACGGCGTTCTGTATCTGGTGTCATTGGAGGTGCTGATGTTGGTATAGTTGGCTGCCAACAGTTCTGTGCCGGGTACGGTTGAGGTGGTGGGTGGAAGCGCGTACGGAAGGTTGCTCCCGTAGGCCCATTTATTAGTCCTCGCGCCAGAGCTGAAGTCATACGTGTACACGGCCGGCTGGTCGCTGTTCAGGGTCAGGATGTCGCCGGCGTGGAGCACATCGCTCCCCGTCCCCCCGTTGGCGGTGTTCCCGTCGCCGTAGACCTCGGTGGTGGCCTGTGTGGGATGGAGCAGGTCGGCCTCGTAGCCGTCCTCCCAGTGATCGTAGTAGATCACCTGGTTATCGGCTGTCGCTACCAGCGTGATGATCGAGGCCATCAGGTTCGAGGTGATATACCCCGGAGAGCCAGCCTCAGCACTGTCCACACGTTCAAACATATTGTAGATGTGTTCTTCATACCCCAGGACATAGTACTCCTGAAAGCCTGCCGGGAGGGCTGCCGCTCGCAGGGGTGCAAGCAGAGGGACGAGTAATGCGGCACACAGCAGAACACATCCCGCTTTCAAGCTTCCACGTAAGATGCCAGACATAAAAACCTCCTGAACAATCTGACAGATAATTACAAATCACTCAAAACTTCCGAGACCACAGCACGGATTTCTATAACACTTGCCGGTTTACTGAGCACACGTTGCACGGATGCCTGACCGGCGCGCTCTTGCAGCCTATCGCTGTGATGGGCGGTCAGCATAATGATGGCGGTTTGCGGATATAGCTGGCGCACACGTGCAGCCAGGAAAAGGCCATCCATATCTGCCATCTGGTAATCGGTGATAAGCAGGTTGAAAGGATGCTGCTCGAAGAAACGGAGGGCCTGTTCCCCACCGTTAGCCACGGCGATCTCGCAGTCAGGGAATACCTTGAGGCTTTCTTTAAGCCCCTGGGCTATTTCATCCTCGTCGTCCACAATCAGAATTCGCTTGTACGGCAATTGTGTGCTCATTTTTACCCCGCCATATGCGCATTGATCCTGCATAAATTATACTGCCTGAAGCTGCGTGTACCGTGAGAGTTACGTCACAATTGTGTTTAAACTATGTGAAGGCACATCACCGCTCATTACCCGGTTTGTAGGGCAACTGCGAGCAGGTGCCCCACATACAGACACCCCGCACCTCCTCTCAGGTTGACAATACGGCCTATAGTGGTATTATCACCTGGAGAGTATCACAGCCAAGGAGGATATGTTGATGAACCTTGACGAACCAGGTGACTTTTCCCGGCTCGATCCTGACAATATGCTCGCACGTATTGGAGAGCTGCCCCAGCAGTGCAGGACGGCCTGGGAGCTGACCCGCGATCTGGACCTGCCACATGCTTACCACCAGGTGCAAAGAGTGGTTGTGCTCGGCATGGGGGGATCGGCCATCGGTGGGGCGCTCCTGGAGGGACTGGTCAGCGGCGAGTGCTCCGTGCCGGTGGTGATCGTGCGCGATTATTCGATCCCCACCTTTGCGAGAGGACCGGAAACACTGGTTGTGGCCTCCAGTTACTCCGGCAACACAGAGGAGACCCTGATGGCGATAAGTGAGGCCCTGGAGCGCGGCACCCTGTCCATAGCGGTCACCACCGGCGGGCAACTGGCCTCGCTGGCCCGGGAAAAAGGAATCCCGCTTCTTCGCTTCGACTACCGCTCGCAGCCGCGGGCAGCGCTGGGTTACTCATTCACCCTGCTCCTGGGGCTTTTCTCTCGCCTGGGGTTGGTGCGCGACTACTCCGCCGACCTGACAGAAGCCGTTGAGGTGATGGAAGAATGGCAGACGGAGATCGCCCCCCAGGTGCCGACCGCTCAAAACGCGGCCAAGGCCCTGGCAGAACGCCTGGTGAACCGGCTGCCGGTCATCTATGGGGCAGGATTCCTGACCGCTGTTGCCAACCGGTGGAAGACCCAATTTAACGAGAACAGCAAGCATTGGGCCTTCTTCGAGGCGCTCCCGGAGCTGCACCACAACGCCGTCGTTGGCCTGGGTATACCGACATCTGTGCGGGATATGGTGACGGTACTGATGCTGCGCTCCGATCTGGACCACCCACGCGTCCGGGTGCGCTGGGATATCACCGCGGAACTCCTGAGCCAGGAGGGCGTGGCCTGTGAGAGCTTCTACGGACGGGGCAAAAGCAGGCTGGCACAGATGCTTTCACTGATCCATTTCAATGACTACGTAAGCTTCTATCTGGCAATGCTGAATGGAGTGGATCCGACGCCTGTGAGGACCATTGCATTCCTTAAGCAACGGCTGGCAGAGGCACGGATCGAGTAAAGCGGGTGCCCTGGCTACACACCTGGAACAAGAGAGAGTGGATATGTCCGGCTATTCTATCCTGATTCCTCCCTACGGGGGTAAGCTGGTAAACCTGGTCGTGGCGTCCGAGGAGGTGGAGGCGCTGAAGGCTTACGCCAGCCGGCTGCCTGCCATACAATTATCGGAGCGGTCGGTGTGTGACCTGGAGTTGCTTGCGGTGGGGGGCTTCTCCCCTCTGGACCGTTTCATGGGCCGCGAGGATCATCAACGGGTACTGGAAGAAATGCGCCTGACCAGCGGCCATCTCTTCCCCATACCGGTGACGTTGCCGGTGTCATCTGAGACGGAAATTCACCTGGACCGGGATGTGGCACTGCGCAACGCCAAAAATGAGCTACTGGCCGTGATGACCGTCGAGGAGGTCTACGAGTGGAGGCTGGACGAGGTGGCCACAAAAGTGTTCGGCACGCTTGACCTGCGCCATCCACTGGTGGCCGAGATGCACCGCTGGGGCCGGCTGAACATCTCGGGTCGGTTGCGGGTGCTTCAGCTCCCGAAGCACTACGACTTCCAGGAATTGCGCCTGACACCCGAACAGACGCGTGCCCGCCTGGAGAAGCTCGGCCGTCCAAACGTGGTCGCCTTTCAGACACGCAACCCCCTCCACAGGGTGCATGAGGAGCTGACCAAGCGCGCCGTGGAGGAAGTTGACGGCGTCTTGTTGCTGCACCCGGTGGTCGGTATGACCAGGCCCGGTGATGTTGACCACTACACACGAGTGCGCACCTACATAGCACTGGCCGCGCGTTACTACGAGCCGGGTCGCATTCTGCTCGCCCTGCTGCCGCTGGCAATGAGGCTTGCCGGACCACGTGAGGCACTGTGGCACGCGGTGATCCGCCGCAATTACGGCGCCAATCACCTCATCGTGGGGCGCGACCACGCCGGCCCCGGCAACGACTCACGGGGCAATCCGTTTTACGGTCCTTACGAAGCCCAGGAACTGGTCGCCCGCTACAGCCAGGAGCTGGGGGTTAAAATGGTGCCGTTCCAGACCCTCGTTTACCTGCCGGACGAAGGGCGCTATGAGGAAGTATCACGAGTCCCTCCTGGAACGCGCACAGCGGTGATCTCCGGGACGCAGGTGCGCGACGAGTACCTGAATAACGGCAGAAAGCTCCCGTCCTGGTTCACCCGGCCAGAGGTGGCCGAAATACTGGCCGAAAGCTACCCGCCACGTTACAGACAGGGTGTGTGTGTCTGGTTCACCGGCCTGAGCGGTGCCGGTAAATCTACCACCGCCGAGGTCCTGACCGTGTTGCTTCAAGAGCATGGCCGGCAGGTAACGCTGCTCGACGGTGACGTGGTACGCACCCATCTTTCCAAAGGGCTGGGATTCAGCCGCGAAGACCGCGACACCAACATCCGACGCATCGGGTTCGTCGCCTCCGAAATTGTGCGCCATGGGGGCGTGGTACTGTGCGCGGCCGTCAGCCCTTACCGGGCCACACGCAACGACGTGCGCAATATGGTCGGTCAGGACCACTTCGTTGAAGTCTTCGTTGACACTCCGCTCGAAGTGTGCGAGCAACGGGACACCAAAGGACTGTATGCCAGAGCACGGCGTGGCGAGATCAAAGGCTTCACCGGTATTGACGACCCCTACGAGCCACCTGAGAACCCGGAGATCGTGCTGGATACCATCGCGCACACGCCTGAAGAGAACGCCCGGCTGATCCTGAACTACCTGATCGCAAGGGGATTTGTGCGCCCGCAACTGCCCCGTGAGGAAGAGTTAACAACCGGCGACAGGGACGATGGCCGTAAGAAGGAAGCGCTGGCGTAGCACGTTGGGATGCACAGCGTGCCCGTGACAAAAAAGAGGCTGGACGAACTGTTGACCGAGCGCAACCTGGCCCCCAGCCGTGCCCAAGCGCAGCGTCTGATCCGCGCCGGCCTGGTACGGGTGCAGGGACATGTCACCGATAAACCAGGTACCCGCGTGGCGGTGGACGCCGAGATCACCCTCGACTCACGTCCCCGCTTTGTCAGCCGGGGCGGTGAGAAGCTGGAGGCAGCGCTGGTGCGCTTCGGGGTGGACGTGCGTGGCCTGGTGGTGGCAGATGTAGGAGCCTCTACCGGCGGCTTTACCGACTGTTTGCTGCAGCACGGAGCCTCCCGCGTCTACGCCATTGACGTGGGCTATGGTCAACTTGACTGGCGACTGCGAAATGATCCCCGCGTCGTGGTGATGGAGCGCGTCAACGCACGTTACCTGGAACGCCTCCCCGAACCGGTGGAGCTGGTCACGATTGACGTCTCCTTCATCTCACTCACGCTGATCCTGCCTGCAGCCGTGCGCTGGCTCACCGACACCGGCCACGTGGTGGCGTTGATCAAGCCTCAGCATGAGGCCGGACGCAGCGATGTTGGTAAAGGTGGAGTGGTACGCGATCCCCTGGTACACAGGCGTGTGCTCACAAAAGTGCTGGCAAGCGCGGCCGATTCAGGCCTGGGCCTGCAAGGGCTGATTCCATCTCCTCTGCGTGGACCGGCCGGGAATATCGAATTCCTGGCTCACTGGGTGCCAGGTGCAGGGGTGATCGAGGCACACGAAGCCATAGCGCTTTGTATGGCGGAGTTATCAGAGGAGGCGAGAGATGAACGCTTTAGAAAGGCGGCTGCATAAACTGGAGCGGATTCTGGAAATCAGCCGTGAGCTGACCTCCACGGTCTCCCTGGGGCCACTGCTGAGCAAAATCGTGGATACGGCTGCCGGGCTGACAGATAGCGAAGGAGCCTCCATCCTGTTGCGGGATGCCCGCACCGGCGAGCTACGCTTCCGTACCGCCACCGGTGAGAAATCCGACCAGCTTGCCGACATACCTGTGCCCGTCGAGGGCTCGATCGCCGGGACGGTGCTGATGTGCAGGCAACCAATCATTGTAGCCGATGCCCGGACCGATCCACGCCATTTCGGTGGCGTTGGTGAGAAAATCGGGGTGGAGACGCGCTCGCTGCTGGCGGTGCCGCTCCAGGTCAAGGAACAATGTATCGGCGTGCTGGAGGCGATGAACAAGCGCGGAGAGGGGACTTTCTCCCAGGAGGATGTTGAGACACTGATGGCCCTGGCCTCTCAGGCGGCCGTCGCCATCGAGAACGCACGCCTGGTCAGCGCGCTGCGCAAGGCCTATGAGCAGCTCGGGGAGCTGGACCGCCTCAAGTCGAATTTCATTTCCATCGCCTCCCACGAGCTGCGCACTCCGCTGAGCCTGATCCTGCTTTATGCAGCCTTGCTGCGTGAAGAAGCCGGGGAGAAGACCGCCACGCGCCTGGATGCTGTGCTGCGGGCGGCCATGCGACTGCGCAACATCATCGAGACTATGCTTAACCTGAGCTACCTTGAGAGCGGTGAGCTGGAGTTGGAGGTGACCTGCTTTGACCTGCGTGAAGAGGTCGCGGCAGCCTGCGAGGATTACCGTCCCCTTATCGAGTCTAATGGCCTCTCGTTGACAACGGAGTTGCCGGAACGGGAGATGCCCATTTACGCGGACCGGGGAAAACTGCGGGTGGTGCTGGATAACCTGCTCTCCAACGCACTCAAGTTTACCCCGGCAGGCGGAAAAGTTGACGTGGCGCTGGGCTGGCGAGGCAGGGAAATGGAAATCTCGGTGACCGATACCGGCGTCGGCATACCGCCGCAGGCGCTGGAACGTATCTTCGACCGCTTCTATCAGGTAGAAGACCATATGACCCGCCGGCAGGGCGGTATGGGATTGGGCCTCTCCATAGTCAAAGGGCTGGTAGAAATGCACGGTGGCCGCGTATGGGCCGAAAGTAAAGAGGGGGAGGGCAGTCGTTTCACCGTCGTGCTGCCCCCTCAGCCCAAAACTCACGACAGCGTGACCTCGGGTGCCGTCCCCTTCACGATGCTTAAGTGACACTTGTGAGCCAGGCTTTTCAACATGTTCGGGCGGCGCATAACTTTTTCGAGTAAGCTGATCCCAGATGCATCCGAGTCATATCCGGGATTTCTGCATCATCGCCCACGTTGATCATGGTAAATCCACACTGGCCGACCGGCTGCTGGAGCTGACCAGGACAATCCCGCCACACCAGATGGTCGAGCAGGTGCTCGATGCGATGGACCTGGAGCGGGAAAAGGGGGTCACTATCAAAGCCTCGGCCGTGCGGATGGAATACACCGCCCCTGACGGCGAAGTGTACGAGCTGAACCTCATTGATACCCCCGGTCACGTAGACTTTTCCTACGAGGTCAGCCGGGCGCTGGCAGCCTGCGAGGGCGCCCTTCTGGTAGTGGACGCAGCGCAGGGCATCGAAGCTCAAACGCTGGCCAATCTCTACCTGGCCCTGGAGGCGGACCTGGAAATCGTGCCGGTGGTAAACAAAATAGACCTGGCCGCGGCCAGGACCGATGAGGTGGCACTGGAACTCGCTGAGCTGCTGGGTGTAGACCCGGACGAGGTGTTGCGTGTCTCGGCCAAGGAAGGATGGGGTGTTGAGCACGTGTTGGAGGCAGTGGTGAAGCGCCTCCCCCCACCACGCGGCAGGCCAGAGGCCCCGCTGCGGGCGCTCATCTTCGATTCCCATTACAATCCCTACAAGGGCGTGGTCGCCTACGTGCGCATTGTGGACGGGGTATTGGTACCGGGGGCTCCCCTGCTCTCGCTGGCCAGCGGCACCGTAATCGAGCCGCTGGAGGTGGGCGTCTTTACCCCGGAAATGACCCCTACCGGGAGGCTGGAGACAGGCGCGGTAGGTTACGTCGCCACAGGTCTGAAGACGGTACGGGAATGCCAGGTCGGCGACACGCTCACCACCTTTGCCACTCCGGCCACGGAGCCGCTGCCTGGCTATCGGCCGGTGAAGCCGATGGTCTTTGCCGGCCTGTATCCGGTCGAGAGCGAGGACTACAACGCATTGCGCGACGCACTGGAAAAGCTCCAACTCAACGACGCGGCACTGGTCTTCGAGCCGGAATCCTCACAGGCGCTCCAGTTCGGATTCCGGTGCGGCTTCCTGGGCCTGTTCCATATGGAAATCGTCCAGGAGCGACTGGAGAGGGAATACGGCCTGGACCTGATCGCCACCGCGCCGAGCGTGGCTTATCAGGTCGTGCTCCAAAACGGCGAGACGATCAACATCTCCTCGCCGGCGGACCTCCCGGATGCGAGCGCGATCAGGGAGATTCGCGAGCCGTGGATGCGGGTGCAGGTCTTCACCCCGGCGGATTACATCGGCCAGGTGATGGAACTGGTCAAACGCAGGCGCGGCATTTACAGGTCCACAGAATACCTGGACAACCAGCGGGTGGTGCTGAATTACGAGATACCCCTGGCGGAGGTGATCGTGGACCTGCACGACCGCCTCAAATCGGTCACACGCGGTTACGCCTCAATGGACTACACTTTCGATAGCTACCGGCCAGGTGACCTGGTGCGCATGGATATTCTGGTCAATCAGGAACCTGTAGATGCGCTGGCCTTGATTGTGCACCGTGAGCAGGCCTACGAGAAAGGGGCGGCGCTCGTGCGCAAGATGAAAGAGGTTATCCCGCGCCAGTTGTTCAAGGTCCCAATCCAGGCCGCGATCGGAGGCAGGATTATCGCCCGGGAGACGGTGAGCGCATTGCGCAAAGACGTGCTGGCGAAGTGCTACGGTGGCGACGTGACACGCAAACGCAAGTTGCTGGAGAAGCAAAAGGCAGGCAAAAAGCGGCTCAAGCAGTTTGGCCGGGTGATGATCCCCCAGGATGCCTTCCTGGCAGTGCTACGACTGGAAGAGGACTAGCATCATCCTCGCGCAGGCTTTCTTACGCATAACTGGTCTGAAAATAGCCCCCGCCGAGACGCAGAGGTTATACCTGATGTAGAACTCTGCGCTCCCGGCATTTCTGTGGTGAGTTTTTGCCCTGATGCTGGCCGCGCGCGCACATTATTGCCGCCTGTGCAATTGGAAAACCGCTTGTAGGACAACTGCTCGCAGTTGTCCTACAACTTCGCCGCCTGTGGGCTGTGTCGGCACAGACTGCGCCTCCGACGCCAGGTGCCCGGAGGGCGCTTTCAGTCGGCCTGAAGTTACAACCAGGGTATTCCAGTCGCCGCCCGACAGGGTATGATCTGCGAAGGCGTTGCGATCCAGTCCATAAGCTGATCCTGCTCAGTGCGCGGCAGCCTCTCAGTCAGGCACTCATCGTAGGTGATGCCCACGCGCAGAGCCGGCGTGGTGCTCAGAAACCGGTCGTAGTATCCCCCACCGAAGCCCAATCTCCCCCCGGAACGATCGAAGGAGATGCCGGGCGTCAGCACCACACTGAGCGTTTGAGGATCAACCACCGGCAGGTCGGGCTCCGGCTCCAACATCCCGAAACGATGGCGCCTTAAACGGAGCGGATCATACGGATGGATGACCAGGCTGTCACCTGCGATGCGGGGGAGATACCACCTGACGCCCGGCAGGAGGCTTAACAGCAGCCTCAGATCAGGTTCGTTGCGAAAAGCCAGATAGGTCAGCACGTTGTCAGCCATCCTCAGCTCCGACCATCTCGCCAGCCGCATACAAATAGCTGTAGAATCGGCGATGACTTTTCCCGGTGGGAAACTCTCTCTGAGTGCGCGGAAGTACTGACGAAGCTCTGCTTTATCCATACCTCATCTCAGTGGCAGCCTGCGCCCTGCTGCGCTGCGCTGGTACTGGCCGAACTCATGAAGCCCGTCCAATTGTGCCGCGTCGAACACCGGCCCATCCCGGCAGACGAGCAAACCGTCCAGCGCACACTGGCCACAGACGCCGAAGCCGCATTTCATATACCGTTCCAGGCTGAACTGACCTGGGATGTTCCGTTCCCGGCAGACCTTGTAGAGGGCTACCAGCATTGGCTCCGGACCACAAGCGTAGATCGCTGGCGGAAGCGGCGCCTGATCGAGCAACTCGCTGACCACGGTGGTGACGAAACCACGGCGACCAAGGGAGCCGTCATCGGTGGTCAGTACCAGCTCAACCCCGTGCAGCGCACGGAAGCGCTCTACATACGGCAGGTCAAGCGCCGTGTGTGCTCCCAGCGCAACGATGGTTGAGATATTCTGTTCCACAGCACGTGCGGCGAGAAAATACAGCGGTGTAACGCCACATCCGCCGCCGATCAACACAGCCGGTCGCTCCGGGAGGAGCGAGAATCCGCGCCCATAAGGGCCGCGCCAGCCCACCCGGTCACCCTCTTTGCGCTGATGGAGCGCCGCACTGAACGGCCCGACGCGGGCAACAGTGACGGTGAGTGGCGCGGGCCAGGCGATTGACATAGGCTTCTCATCAACACCCGGCAGCCAGAGCATGATAAATTGCCCGGGCACACTCCCCTCAAGCTCCACATCCAGCACGAAGCTGCGTATGGTGCGGGTCTCCTCGCGTATCTCGCGGATGCGTACAGTCTGCGGGAGATTCACCTCGTGCTCGTTCACCCGGTTAAAGCGCATAAGCGAGCGCCCGTCCACGGAATGCCCCCAAATCACGATATCCGTTGCGTTCCATATACTCGCGTAACTCTTCGCATACCATTCTGAAGACCTCAATGCCCCGGTAATAGACAGCCGAGCCGATGCCAACAGCGGTCGCGCCAACCAGGAGCATCTCTACAACATCTCGACCGGTGGTCACCCCTCCCACAGCCACCACCGGCACATCTACTGCCTTACATATTTCATACACGCAGCGCACCGCAATCGGGCGTATGCCCGGGCCGCTCAACCCACCGCTGCCGTGGGCCAATAACGGCCGGCAGGTCTCGATATCCAGGATGATACCCGGACCCACGCTATTGATGGCGGTGATCCCATCGGCGCCGGCCTCGACTACTGCCTGGGCAATGCGCACAATATCGGTCACATTGGGAGAGAGCTTAACCAGAACCGGTATGTCGGTGTTTTGCTTCACCCGCCGCGTGACCTGGGCAGCCACGTAAGGGTCAGCAGCAAACATCAACCGGTAACGGTCGTCTATGTTGGGACAGGAGATGTTGACCTCGATCAGGTCTGGCCTGGCTTCGGAGATGAAGCGGGCTATGGTGCCGAACTCGTAGATCGTCTCGGCAAAGATGGAGGCGATGACGGGCACGCCCAGCGGGGTGAGTTTTTCTCGCGCAGCCTGAATCTCCTCCACCATCACCTCAACCCCCGGGTTTGAGAGGCCCACAGCGTTGATCAACCCCGGTCCCCATTCCAGGACGGTCGGGTTGGGGTATCCGGCGCGTGGCTTGAGGCTGCATGACTTGCTGGTGACCGCCCCAGCCCCGCAGCGGGCCACACGTACCATCATCTCGTGGCTCAGCCCCAGAATGCCCGAGGCCAGGACGGTGGGATTGGGCAGACGCACGCCACAGAGGGTGGTGGACAGGTCTACTTCCATCGCAGGCTACACTTGCGCTGTGGATCGCAGATAGCGGAGCACCTCGAGATGCCGGTCCGGAGTGATACGGCCGAGCTGTTCGAGGATCGCCAGCAACTCGGTCAACCGCAGGACAGAGTGGAGCTGGTAGCCCCGTCTGCGCAGGTCCTCTGCTCCCCCCTGTTCCCGGTCTATCAATACCAGCACGTCGCGCACGCTCAGGCCGGCCTCCTCAAGTGGAGCGATGGCCTCCAGTTTGCTGTCTCCCCGCGTGATCAGGTCATCCACCAGCAGAACCTTCTCGCCGGGCGTATAGGAACCCTCGACAGAGCGCCGGGTTCCGTGGGCCTTAACTTCCTGTCTGGGATAGAGCAGCGGGTAGCCCGTCTCAAGCGCCAGCGCTGTACCGATTGGCAGTCCGGCGTGTGGAATGGCCGCGATGCGGTCAAAGGCCAGGCCGGCTGCGACCTCCGCCATAGTCCTGGCCACATCGCGCAACAACCCCGGATGGCTGACCAGCAGCCGCAGGTCAATGTAGATGGGGGAGGTGAGGCCGGACTTGAGGGTGAAGTTGCCGAACTGAATGCACCCGGCGTCGAACAGGCGGGCAGCCAGGCTGACCTTGCTTCCCTGCAGGGCTGCAGAGCTGCTGGCCTGCCGGCGCGTCTGGTCTATCCGCTCACGCAGTGAGGCGGCCGCTGCGCGGGCAGCCTGCGCAAAGTCAGCACCGCTTGAGGCATAGATGATCTCACGTGAGGAGTTGATAACCGGCCCCACCCCCTCAGAGGTAGGCCCGTACTCCACGGCTGCCTCCAGGCTGCCACCCTGGGCCCCGACGCCGGGGATGAGGAAGGGCAGCTCCGGCGCGATCTCTCTCAAGTGAGCCAGCTCGGCGGGGTAGGTTGCGCCGACCACCAGCCCGCAGGTGCCGGCCAGTTCGGCATTCCACCTGACGGCCAGATGGGCCACCTCTGCGTACAGGGGTTGTGTGCCCACCACACGGTCCTGAAGATCAGGGGCGGAGGGGTTAGAAGTGCGGGCGAGCAGGAAAAGGCCGTTTTTCTTCTGGGTAAGGAATGGTCGCAACGCATCTATTCCCAGGTAGGGATTGGCGGTAACCGCATCGGCCCCCAGCACATCCAGAGCAACGCGGGCATAGGCCGCGGCCGTGTGACCGACATCGTTAAATTTGGCATCGAGGATGACCGGGATATGTTCCGGTACACAGGCGATGAGCGCCCGGAGCTGACGGAGCCCATCTGGCCCTTCGGCCAGCCAGAAGGCCAGGTTGGGCTTGTAGGCACATACCAGGTCTGCCGTGGCTTCGACGACCGCTTTGCTGAACAACAACAGCGGCTCATCAGAGTTGCGTACCGTCTCTGGCAGACGCTCCAGCACAGGGTCAAGTCCGACACACACCCACGAGCGATTCGCCTGTTGCACTGCGCTGAGTTTGTCCAGAAACGTGCTCATCATTCCTCCATCAGCAGTATTTAGACCCTATAAAAACCGTACAAGCGGCATCCCTATGCCGCTTATACCGACACATAGTGATGCGTCGGTATAGGATAGGCTTTTAGCCTTACGGCGGGTGGGGTTGTCAGTGAGTGTTCTAACAGCTACAACAAAAAGACCTTTGGGGGATACCCAAAGGTCGGGAAAAGGCTGAAGTTTGGGGGCAAATTGCCCCCCTGAGTGCATTTGCGCGTGCAGGTTGGCTATAGCCTGCTTCCTATACATCGGCGGATGTGAGTATACCGCAATTGGCACGCTTGTCAAGTGGACGGCTCTGGCGGTTGTGTCGCAAAGTTGCAGGACAACTGCTCGCAGTTGTCCTGCACTACGGAGGGTATCCCACAGGCAGAATGTAAAGAGGCGTCTCCTGGGGTGGCAGTGCCAGGACGAGCGCCACGGACCGGTCGTCGAAGGCACCTACAGGGACCCCTCCCAGCCCCATAGCAACAGCCTGCAAGAGCAGGTTTTGTGCTGCGTGGGCAGCGTCCATCGGGATATAGCGCATCGCCCCGCGCTCATGGTAGCGTCCGGTGGTGCGCGTGGGGATGGCAGTGATGACGAAGACGCACGGAGCCCCGGCAATAAATCCCTGCCGCCACGCCGCATCCGCCAGCTTTTGCCGTACGTCGCGTTCCTGATGGCGTTCTAACGTGTGGCTTCCGGGATGGTAGCGCCATACCCCATCGGAGCGGCACACATACAGGACCAGTGGGTGACACCCACCGGCTGATGGCGCCGCGCGCAGGTAGTCCTCTGGCCCGGTGATTCCCTGGGCAGCCCACAGCAACTGCCCGATTTGCTCCAAAGTCAGACTTTCGGGGCTGTATCTGCGTACAGAACGTCGGCGCGCAATAGCCTTTTCCAGTGACATCGGGCCATCGGTACGAGGTGGAGGAAGGACAATTTCTGCCATCACGAACCCCCTGCATCAACCTGAGTATGTGGTGACCGGGCTGTCCCATCCCCTGCCGGCGATCGTTGCCCCGCAGTAAGGACAGCGGCTCTCAGGCGTCACCGCACAGTCCAACAGCCGCAAACCCGACCGCCTTATCAATGTACGAGAGCAGCGCGGACATGCAGTGTGCTCACCAGGGTGGCCCGGGACATTGCCGATGTAGACGTAATGCAGGCCGGCCTGCAGCCCGATTTCCCGGGCCCGCTCCAGAGTTGCCACCGGGGTCGGTGGAGCGGTGAAACGGAAGGCCGGGTAATAGCGACTCACGTGCCAGGGCGTCTCAGGTCCCAAATCCTCAACAATACGGCTGGCGATAGCCCTGAGTGTGGCTTCGTCGTCATTCACGGTGGGGATAACCAGGGTGGTCAGCTCGAGCCATATACCCAACTCCCTGGCACGGCGACAATTGCGCCACACCACCTCCACATCAGCCTCACAGTAACGCCTGACAGCCTCATCACCCCCCTTAACATCAACGTTCATGCCATCCAACCCGGCCTGAGCCAGCAGTTCCAGCGCCGGTTCAGTCATATAACCATTGGTAACGAAAGTGTTATACATCCCGGACCGGCGAGCCAGAGGGAAAAGCTCAAGCACCCATTCCAGGCTCAGTGTCGGCTCATTGAAGCTGATTGAAGTGCCATGGCAGCCGCATCTGCGCGCCTGTACCACAAACTCCTGGGGCGAGATGAATTGTCCTCCCGACGGGGGCTGCTTGCTGATGGAGGCATTCTGACACCAGGGGCAGGCGAAGTTGCAAGACCAGGCGCCGCAGGTGAGAGCCACGGAACCGGGATAGAAGTGATAGAGGGGTTTCTTCTCGATGGGATTGCACGAAAGCGATGAAACGGCGCCGAAAATAAGCGTGTAAATTTTGCCGTCACGGTTCTGACGAGTGCGACACCATCCTGTCTGCCCGGAGGAGAGCACACAGCGCCGTTCGCAGGTCAGACAGCGTACCTTACCACCGGCTGCCGGCTCCTGCAACAGCGCTTCACGGATGAACAGCTCCCTCTCCTGACCCGTCAACACTTCCTTCCTTACCGCTCTCTTTGAGCTGCTGAGCCTGCTTCCTGTAAGGCTCAAGCAGGTGCAACACAGCCTTATTGCACAGTACGGCGAAGAAACTCAAGGTGACCAGCACCCAGAGAATCGTGATCAATGAACTTATGATGGCGATCAATACCAGCGCCACAAACAAAAGCAGGGTGAAACCGGGCTTCAGCGCGGTGAGGAAGGCTGCGTTGCGCAGAGCCAGCCGTACGCGCTCATCCTCCTGCTCTAAAAGCAAGGCCATCGGATACATCTGAATCATCAGCCAGACTATGCCGGTCAGGGTAAAGAACGTGGCGATCCAGGTACTCACACTCTGGCTGATTTTGAAGGGTGCCACACCCGGCGTATAGAACCGGATATTGGTATATATAATGACAAGGACCAGAATGTTTATTAATGCCAGTCTCCAGGCCTTCCAGAAGTAGTGGCGGAATCCCTCGAAGTAATCGCTCCAGTGGATCGCTTTACCCTTGGCCACCAGATTGGCAGCGCTCCACAGGCCGGCGAGCGCCGGAGGGAATGTCACCACCGGAAAAGCGAAGAGCACGGTGAGGAGATTCATCAGCGCAAGCAGCAACAGCTCCTCCCAGAAATCTTTGATAGCCTCCCAGAAGACGCGGAAAAATTCTGCCATATCAGGCTCCCTTCAATCAGTCGCCTCAGAAGGAGCGCAGAAAGGGTTTTCCTTAAAAGGCGCCCTTTGTGCAATGAGGGACAACTTACGTTGGTGTGATAGCCGGCGCAGGCTGAGCTCAGCGCGCAGAGCGGTCGGGCGATCGCCGCACCTCCAGGCAGCAACCACCTTCACGGGACGGCGTGCTCGTGTGTAGCGCGCTCCCCGACCGGCATTGTGGTCAGCTTCGCGTTGCTCAAGATCGGTGGTGATACCGGTATAGAGCGTTCCATCGGCACAACGTGCCAGATAGAGAAACCAGGTCTTCATACAGGCGCCTAGCAAAAACACTGACCAAATGATAACACCACCGGCAAGCATAGTCAAATTGCGCTCGCCAGTCGCCTATGAAACGTTGTAGGACAACTGCTCACAGTTGCCTTACACTGTGGCCGGTAGTTGTAGCTTGAAGGGATACAGGATATAATAGCGAATCGGGCAGGATGAGTGGAAGCGGTCGGCTGCTCGCCCGGTCGGTCCCGATCTCGCCCGGGTTTTTACCGCCTGCAAGAGTGCCAGCGCAGCCGTCCGTCATATCGCTCTCGTGCAACACCGTTGTGTCCGGCAACGTATTATAAATAGAACTGAGCAGGTACAGCCCACGGCTTTTAGGGCAGAATTCCCAGCCTGTACGGATAGCCTGAAAGGGCTGTCCCACGGTACCGACCGGTGGTTAACGCACAGGAGGTAGCGATGGGAGAGATGGCCGGCCTGAATACTCTCAATTGCGTGTACTTCGTCCTCTTCGGCGTGGGGCTCGGATACGCCATCATCGCCGGATTGCTGGGTGGACTATCGCACATGGACTTGCCCGGCATAGATATTGACATCCCCGGGATCGAACTGCACCCGGGTGAACCGGATATACACCTGGAACTGCCCTTTGCCCACAGCATCAACCACGACGTGGACCACCCCGAGGTAGGGCTATCTCCCCTCAGTCCAATCACGATCGCTACATTCATCACCACCTTTGGGGGGGTGGGACTGATCCTGAACAACCTGACTGCTATAAATCCGGTTTTAGGGCTGTTCCTGTCCGCCTTATCCGGTCTGGCTCTGGCAGGAATGGTCTTCCTGGCCTATACGCGCCTCCTGGTGGCAGCTCAGGGGTCCAGTGAGGTGCGGATAGGGGAGCTGGTCGGGCTGGTCGCCGAAGTGATCGCTCCCATTCCCGCAGGTAAAATCGGCGAGGTGGCGTTCGTCGCGCGGGGCACCCGGATGCGCAGCCCGGCACGTTCAGAAGATGGGGGAGCCATCCCGCGCGGTGCTATGGTGGAAATCGTTAAGGAGGCAGGCAATGTAGTAATCGTGCGTGCGAAGTGAGGTGGCAAACAGTTCAAACCGACCGGACAAAAAGCAGATCGGGAGCAGGCATCGTTACAGGTCGCAATTCAGCAGGTAATTGCACAGGTCGAATTTTTTTGGTCTGGCTGCATTCGCAGGACACCTGCGAGCAGTTGTCCCACAATTTTCACCCTGAGGAGAAGCAAAATGGAAGTTGCATGGGGATTCGCAATACTGGCAGTGGCGGGCATTGTGCTCACCGTTCTTATCCTTCTCAGTCTGGCAGCTTCTCGATATAAGAAAGTGGGGCCGAATCAGGTGCTCGTCATTTCCGGCCTCAAACATACCATTGTCAATCCGGTGACCGGCCAGAAGGAGAGGGTAGGTTTTCGCATCGTCAAAGGTGGTGGTGCCATCGTGTTGCCGGTCGTCGAGCGGGTAGATGTGCTCTCGCTCGAGATCATGACCATTGATGTACAGACGCCAGAAGTCTACACGGAGCTCGGCGTGCCGGTGACGGTGGACGGTGTGGCCCAGGTCAAGATTAAGGGGGACGAGGTTTCGATCCGCACTGCCGCCGAGCAGTTCCTGTCGAAAAGCTCTCAGGAAATCAAGACCATCGCGCACGAGACGCTGGCCGGTCACCTGCGTGCCATTCTGGGCACTATGACGGTCGAGGATATCTATAAGGATCGGGATGCCTTCGCCCAGCGGGTGCAGGAAGTCTCGGCCGTGGACCTGGCCAATATGGGGCTGGAGATCGTCTCCTTCACCATCAAAGACATTCGGGACGACCAGGGTTACCTGGACGCACTGGGGCAGGCCCGTACGGCTGAGGTCAAGCGCGATGCGGCCATCGGCCAGGCTCTGGCAGCACGGGACGCGACCATCAAATCGGCCGAGGCCCGGCAGGAAGGAGAGACGGCCAAGTTCCTGGCCGAGACCAAGATCGCCGAGGCGGAGAAGAATTACTCTGTGCAGAAGGCCGCTTTCCAGGCCGAGGTCAACCGCAAGCGAGCCGAGGCCGAGCTGGCCTATACGTTGCAACAGAACATTGAGAATCAGAAGATTAAAGCCGAGGAAGTCCAGATCCAGGTCATCGAGAAGCAGAAGCAGATCGAGGTACAGACACAGGAAGTTCTGCGCAAGGAGCGGGAACTGGAGGCCCTGGTACGCAAACCGGCCGAGGCCGAGCAATACCGCATTCAGACGCTGGCAAACGCGGAGAAATACCGCAAGGAGACCGAGGCCAGCGGCGAAGCGGCTGCCATCCGTGCTATCGGCGAGGCTGAAGCCGATGCCATACGTGCCCGTGGTATCGCTGAGGCGGAAGTGCTCCGGGCAAAAGGCATCGCCGAGGCACAGGCTATGGAAAAGAAGGCCGAGGCCTGGCAGCGCTACAATCAGGCTGCCGTCATCCAGCAGTTGATTGACAGCCTGCCTGAGGTGGCTGCGGCGATCGCACAACCGCTGGCACGCACCGAGCGCATCGTGATCGTCAACAGCGGCGGCGATGGAGCCGGGGCATCGCGTATCACCCAGGATATCTCCAATATTATCGCTCAAATGCCGGCCACGATCGAGGCTCTGACCGGCATTGATGTGCTCAAGGCGATTAAGGACCTGCCCGGCGTGAAGGGAGCACAGGAGGAAGGCACGGAAGGCCGGTAAGGATGTGCCTGTTGACAGCTTGACAGGTTACGGGCTGGTAGAACCAGCCCGTAACCTTTTTGTATTTGTGACAAGGGGTGGTTCACAATTGGTTGATGCTCTGAGTTATGCGCCGGGTACCGCCCGAGTGAGATCGGCCTCTTAGTGCGCTTCGCGCCGCGCGTCGGCCTGTGACTGCGCGCCGGGCGGCGCAGAGTGACCGTTGGCCACGGCAGGTGCGCAGCACGCTGTACCCCTACATTCGGCGTCAGGCGTCCGATTTTCCAGGCAACCCAGAGTGTAAAACCAATTCGAGGGAAAATGAACCACCCCTGGGCCAGGCGTAAAAAATGCCCCATTTGGGTACTAGATACCGGGCGACCTGTCCGCTATAATAGGTTCGGTGTGTTTTAGAAGAGAGGGGTGGCGATGAAAGAGCATTGCCCGATTATCAGTACTTGCATTCGAGGAGGACCAGGCCGCGTTCGTCGGCGAGGACTGGCCAGTACCTCTTCTGGTATCAGAGGCTTAAGCCAGCCTCCCGAACAGGGAGGCTTTTTTTATCGTTAAGAGCGGGATGGTTCATTTTCTCCTCGAAATTGGTTTACACTTTGGGCTGCCTCGAAAATCGGACGCCTGCAACGCTGACTGTAGGGGCGAGATGCACCTCGCCCGTACAGCCTGTAGGGCCGCAGGCCTTTGGTCGGCCTGCGCCGACCAGCACGTCGGCGTAGGCCGACGCGCGGCGCGAAGCGCCCAAAGAGGCCGATCTCAATCGGGCGGCATCCGGCGCGTAACACAAAGTGTCAACCAATGATGAACCATCCCTTAAGAGCCTATCCGAAAAACAGTAGTTTGCATGTTTTACCCGCGCAGCGCAGTCAAGAGATGGGCCAGCGCATCGCACCTCAGAATCAGTTGTGCGAATAAAAAGCCTGTGCGAGGATGATGCTGGTGGGCGGGCATGTCCGTTTAATCCGTTGACAGCGGCTGTTCCCGGCGAGATTGTAAAATCTGCAAAACTACTGACCGTATAGGGATGCGTCGGTTACGTTTTTCGGATAGGCCCTGAGTATAAACGCGCAGTACACTCTGGAGCTGCCGGTCCAGGTTCGATGGCTCGGGAAGCACACAGTTGTTACACTTCAGGGGGTGAAACTGAAATGCGTATCCTTGTCTCTGATTCTCTGGCACAAGACGGCATTGACTTATTGAAGCAACACTTTCCCGTAGATGTGAAAACCAACCTCAGCGAAGACGAGCTGGTAAGCATCATCGGTGAGTACGACGCCCTGGTTGTGCGCAGCAGCACAAAAGTGACGTCACGGGTGATCGAAGCCGGTAAGCGGCTGCAGGTTATCGGACGGGCCGGCGTGGGAGTGGACAACATTGACGTGGAGGCCGCCACCAGGCAGGGGATTCTGGTGGTTAACGCTCCTGATGGCAACAGTATCGCGGCAGCCGAGCACACAATCGCGCTGATGCTGGCGCTGGCCCGCCACATCCCGCAGGCCGATGCCTCACTCCGGAAACGGGAGTGGGAACGCAAGCGCTTCATGGGCGTCGAAGTGACCGGCAAGACGCTTGGAGTGATCGGGATCGGACGCATCGGCCGTGAAGTGGCTCGCCGTGGGCGCGGACTGGGCATGCAGGTCATCGCGCACGACCCCTATGTTCCCGCTGCCCACGCCGAAAGGATCGGCGTGGAGCTGTGCGAACTGGACGACCTGCTTACCCGAGCCGACTTCATCACCATCCATGTACCGCTGACGCCCGACACGCGGGATATGATCGGTGAGCGTGAGCTTTCCATAATCAAGCCCGGCGCCAGGCTGATCAATTGTGCCCGCGGTGGCATTGTGAACGAGGCTGCGCTGCTTAAGGCGCTGGATGATGGCCGGTTAAGCGGGGCAGCACTTGACGTGTTCACTAAAGAACCACCCCTCGACAGCCCCCTGCTTGACCACCCCAGGGTGGTGGTTACCCCCCATCTGGGAGCATCCACCCACGAGGCACAGGTAGCAGTAGCCTACGACGTGGCTCGCCAGGTGGTGGACGTGCTGAATGGCCGGCCGGCAGCCCATCCGGTAAACGCTCCGATGATCCCGCCGGAAACCCAGGAAGAGCTCCTCCCCTTCTGCGAACTGGCCGAAAAGCTGGGACAGGCAGCCAGCCAGTTGGTGGACAGGCACCTCAGCCAGGTGTGCATCACCTACGCCGGCCACCTGGCTGACATGGATACGGACCTGTTGAGAGCGCTGGTGATCAAGGGCCTGCTGCAAAGGGTTACCGAGGCCCGGATCACCACTGTGAATGCCAGTCTGATCGCCCGTGAGCGGGGCCTGCGCGTGATTGAGGAAAAAACCAGCGATGCCGGCCATTTTGCCAACCTCATCACCATCTCCTTCACCGACAGCGGGGAAACCCGTCTCCTGTCCGGCACGATTATGCGGGAGGAGCCGTTTATCGTCCGCATTGACCGCTACTGGCTCGACTTTGTGCTGCGCGGTTACCAGTTGCTGATCTATCACCGCGATCGTCCCGGGCTGATCGGCGAGGTAGGGCGCGTCACAGGAAAAGCGGACATCAATATCGCCTTTATGGGGGTAGGCCGTCTGCAGCCGCGAGGCGAAGCCCTGATGGTGCTCACTCTGGACGAGTATGCCCCGCCTGAGGTATTGGCCGAGATCAAAGCGCTCCCCGATATCTACGAAGTACAATTGCTTGAACTATAAAAGACTTCTTTTGAGGTGTTGAGATGAATCTGAGGCAACCAAATGCTAACGAAGCTACAGGGACGATCAATCGTTCAAGAAGCGTGGTCCCGATGTCCGGCATCTGCACGGCATGTCTGGATGGATGTACCGGCGGGTGTGAGATATTCGTCTCCTCGTTCAGAGGACGGGAGATGCTCTACCCCCAGCGTTACGGAGAGATCACTGCCGGGGCAGATAAGAATTACCCGTTGGATTATTCGCACTTCAACATCCAGGGGTACGCTGTCGGTGCGAAGGGCCTGCCACCAGGGGTCGAGGCAGGCCCGGACACGGCCATCTTTCCAGAAGTCTCCACCGAAACAGAGTACGGGTGGAGCAGCAAGGTAAAGATGCGCCTGCCCATCTTCACAGGGGCACTTGGCTCCACGGAGGTGGCCCGCAAGAATTGGGAGCACTTCGCGGTCGGGGCAGCCATCTCCGGTATCACGCTCGTGTGCGGTGAAAACGTCTGTGGCGTGGACCCGGAGCTGGAGCTTGACGAGCACGGCAAGATAAAGAAATCGCCGGAGATGGACCGCCGCATCGAGGCCTACCGGCGCTACCACGAAGGTTACGGTGAGCTGCTGGTACAAATGAACGTTGAGGACACCCGCCTGGGAGTGGCCGAGTACGTGTTGGATAAGCACGGCATTGATACCATCGAGTTGAAATGGGGCCAGGGGGCCAAGTGCATCGGCGGCGAGATCAAGGTCAAATCGCTGGAGAGAGCACTTGAGCTGAAACGCAGAGGATACATCGTGCTGCCCGACCCCGAACTCCCCGAAGTACAGGAAGCCTTCCGGAACGGCTCGCTCAAGGAGTTCGAGCGTCACTCCCGCCTTGGCTTTGTCAGCCGTGATTCGTTTATGCGCGAAATCGAGCGCCTGCGCGGTCTTGGCTTTAAGCGTATCACGCTGAAAACGGGCGCCTACTCGGCCGTTGAGCTGGCTATGGCTCTGCGCTACGGCTCAGAGGCCCACCTCGACCTGATCACCGTTGACGGGGCCCCCGGCGGCACCGGGATGAGCCCCTGGCCGATGATGAACGAGTGGGGTATGCCTTCGTTCTACCTTCACTCCATGACCTATCAGTTCTGTGAGAGACTGGCCGGACGCGGCATGCGTGTCCCAGATATAGCTTTCGCGGGTGGTTTCTCCACCGAGGACGGGGTCTTCAAAGCGCTGGCACTGGGTAGCCCTTACGTGAAAGCGGTATGCATGGGACGGGCGTTGATTATCCCGGCTATGGTTGGTAAAAACATCGGCCTGTGGCTCCAGGAAGGTCGTCTGCCCAAGACCGTCTCCAAATATGGCGAGAAGGTGGAGGAGATTTTCGTCACCTACGAGGAATTGAAGGAGCGTTACGGCGCAGCATTGCAGGAGATCCCACTGGGAGCGATCGGCATCTACACCTTCTGCCAGAAGATGAAAGTAGGGCTGCAACAATTGATGGCTGGCAGCCGCAACTTCAAGCTCGCCACCATCTCACGCCAGGACCTGATCGCGCTGACCAGAGAGGCCGCAGAAGTTTCCGGTATTCCCTATGTGATGGATGCTTACCGACAGGAAGCGGAGGCAATCCTCGATGGGCTGGAAGTCAGGCCATATACGACCACGACAACCGTCCCGCTCGGCGATCCGACTGCGATCTTGCGTTTCCTGCGCGAGGAGAGCCGCCTGCAACGCATCAATCTCTCGGCATAGGGGCATAAGGAATGAACACCCAACCTTCGCAGAGCCTGAATCCATTCGAGATCGCACAGCGCCAGTTGGATATGGCAGCCGAAGTGATGGGGCTTGATCCAACCACCCATCAGCTCCTCCGCTGGCCGATGCGCGAGTTCCTGGTCCGCATACCGGTGCGCATGGACGATGGCAGTATGCGCATCTTTGAGGGCTTCCGCGTCCAGTACAACGACGCCAGGGGGCCGACAAAGGGTGGCATACGCTTTCACCCTGAGTTGAGCCTCAATACCGTCCGCGCACTGGCAGCCTGGATGACCTGGAAATGCGCTATGCTGGACCTGCCTCTGGGAGGGGCGATGGGGGGTGTGCTTTGCAATCCCAAAGAGCTGTCACAGGGAGAGCTGGAACGCCTGAGCCGTGGCTATATCCGCGCACTGGGCCACTACATTGGCCCGGAGGTTGACATCGCGGCCCCGGATGTATACACCACCCCTCAAATTATGGCCTGGATGATGGATGAATACGAGGTCATCGTCAATCGCCACGCCCCCGGCGTGATCACCGGAAAGCCTGTACCCCTGGGCGGTTCACAGGGACGCCTGGATGCCACAGCCAGAGGTGGTGCATATTGCATCCGCGAGGCAGCAAGAGTCCTGGGTATGAATCTGAGCGGGGCTACCGTCGCCATTCAGGGCTATGGCAATGCCGGCAGGTATATGCACAAGCTGCTTGCTGAAATGTTTGACGCCAGGGTCATTGCCGTGTCTGATTCCAGAGGTGGCATCTATTGCCCAAAGGGGCTTGATTTCGAGCGCGTCTCAGCTCATAAGCAGGATACCGGCACTGTCGTGGGCTACACCTGCTGCAACGAGTGCCGGGAGATCAGCAACGCTGAGCTTCTTGAACTTGACGTTGACATCCTGGTACCGGCGGCCCTGGAAGGCGTCATCAGGTCCCACAACGCCCCTGCCATCAAAGCCAGACTCATAGCCGAGCTGGCTGACGGTCCAACCACCCCAGGTGCCGACGCTATCCTGCAGCAAAAAGGCGTATACGTTATCCCCGATTTTCTGTGTAACGCGGGTGGGGTCACTGTCTCTTATTTCGAGCAGGTGCAGAACGCTTACGGCTACTACTGGGACAGTGAGCTGGTGCATCAGCGACTCGAATACAAGATGAGGGTGGCCTTTTACGACGCCCATGATACGGCGCAGCGATACAACACCTCCAACCGCATCGCGGCCTATCTCATTGCCGTTGCACGCGTCGCGGAGGCCTGCGCGCTGCGCGGGTGGATTTAACACAACGGGGCAGGTGGGATGCCCGCTCCCACCTGCCCCACCTGAGCGTGTCTGTCGCCAGCGCCCCACGGCGACAATCACCGGCCACATAACAAGCGTCGCCCCGACTGCAAGCCCCTCCGCCGCCTTGCTTCAGCCAGGGGTTGCTATTGTGCACAAGCCTGTGTCGCTCCCCCTGCCCATAATTGGTTGGACCACTGCTCGCAGTTGTCCTGCACTTATGACGAGCTCCCCTTGCCTTTACGCCCTTTTCATAGTACACTACTAACGCCACCCCTAATCAGATAAATGTCACATTGGCGTGGCAGAAAGGGAGCAGCGATATGCCCACTAAATTGGGTGCTCATGTGTTGCGCAACACAGCAGGGCTGGCCGAGTTCATTGAGGCTGGCGCAGCCGTGGTTAAGCTTGTGGGCGACTGGGGACTGGCTCAGAATATCCCCAAGAGAGTACTGGTGATCGGCCGTAAGTTCTCGGGCAGTTACGATGCTCAACACCAGAGGAACACCGGCAAAACGCCTCTGGAAGCAGCGCGCCAGTTTGTCAATGACCAGCTCGACACTTACAGGACCAATCCCGGTATTATCTACTGGGAGGGTCACAATGAGCCGATCTGGAACACACAGGAAGAGATGAGCTGGTATGCCGGGTTTGAGATCGAGCGCATGAAGTTGATGGCGGAGCTGGGGCTTAAATGTGTGATCGGGAATTTTGCCACCGGCACGCCCGATCTTTCGCTGTGGCCTGCTTTCCTGCCGGCGATCAGAGCTGCCAGGGAATACCAGGCCATCCTGGGCCTGCATGAGTACAGTTGCCCGTGGATGTGGTGGATGACCGGAAAATATCAGCTCAAGCCCGGTGAAGATGAGGGGGATGAGGGCTGGACCACACTGCGCTACCGTAAGGTCTACCGCCGCTATCTGATACCAAATGGTCTGGGTGATGTGCCACTGGTCATCACCGAGTGCGGCATTGATCCGCTGGTCAATCCCAAACCGCCGAACGCCCCGGCGGGCACCTGGCGTCGCCTGGCCTCTTTCTGGGCCACGCACGACAATGAGCACGATCATGCTGACTATTACTTCCGGCAACTGGTGTGGTACGATAAGGAACTCCAGAAGGATGATTACGTCATCGGGGCGACTATTTTCACCTGGGGGAGCTTTGGCCCACCGTGGTCGGACTTTGACATAGCGGGCACGCCTGTGGCAGAGAAGCTGATCGCGTATGCCCGTGCGGACCCGGCAAAGCCTTTCGTATACGGGGCAGGTAAGCCGCCGGCTGGTCAGCGGGGAATGCCGCGTGTGCAGTACGAGCGCACCTATGTATTGTTGCCTCCTGATGCGGATGCGGCCTGGGCGCGGGCTGTGGTAGAGGCAACATGGGATGCCGCACATTTCACCATAGGCAGCAGCGCCGACGACGCCGGGATCGGTGACCTGGATGTGCGACGCGTGATCGCCATCAATCCCCACAAATGGCCCGGCCCTATGAGCCTGGAGGCATTTTACAATCAATATTATCCCGGTATTGAATATATCCCGCTCACAGCAGCAACGCCTGAAGAACTGCGCCAGCGTCTGTTGCGCCTGTAATGGGTGAGGATGCCCGTTTTTGTCCTGTGCTGCGGATGGTTGGACAATGGCCGTAATCACCATATCCCGCGAACTGGGAAGCGAAGGTGACAGAATCGCCGATCTGGTGTGCCAGCAATTAGGCTACCGCCGGGTGGATAAAGAGCTGCTGCTCCATATCGCGGAGGAGGCCGGGGTAGATGTGGAAGCGGTGCTGGCCAAGGAACGCTCCATCACCCGCAAACCGCGCTTTGTCAGTACAGATATGGCCTCGTTGTACGCCAAGGACCCTTCTGCCTTCGAGAAACAGGCCGCGATAGACGACCAGACCTATGCACGGGTTGTGCGCGAAGCGATGGAGGATTTCGCTCGCAATGGCAACGTGGTCATCGTTGGGCGCGGCGGCCAGATCATTCTGCAGGACTGGCCCACGGCCCTGCACGTCCGCCTCTACGCGCCGCAAGAGGTGCGGGTCCGCCGGATCATGGAGCGTATGCACTTCTCAGAAGCAGAGGCCACGCGGCTGGTCACCGGCTCAGATGAGGAGAAGCGGCAATATATCCGACATCTACGCCCTCACGCGGACTGGAGCAACCTGAAATATTACCACCTGGCGATCAATACGGCTCACATTTCCCCGGAGGTTGCTGCGCAGATCATCGTCCTGGCCGCGAAGTCAAAGGACGCAGTAACCGCTGAAGAGGCTTAAAGCATAGCAATACGATCGTGAGCACTGCCAGCGCCACCCCCACCTGAAAGGTGCGCGGGAGGAAGCGCATGCTCACGATGTGCTCTCCCGGAGGCACCACCACTCCGCGGAATGTGACATCAGTGCGAAAGACAGGCACAGACCGTCCGTCCACCCTGGCGTGCCAGCCGGGGTAATAGACGTCAGAGAGCACAAGCAGGGCCAGCGAGTCAGTGTGCACGGACAGGATCACCTCGTTGGGGCTATAGCGGACCACATCAATCCTGCCGCGCCCCTCCCCGTCCAATTTGGGGCCGTTCTCCACCACCGCGGTTTCCTCCGGCCGGAAGTCGGGGGATTGGACGCGCCGGAAGGCCGCCTCGAAATCAGCCACCGGCTCTGTCCGGTAGACCAGCCAGACCCGCGGAAGCGCCAGGGTATTCAGGTGAATGTCCACCGTCTCATCTTCGACGAACACCGGCCAGATGCCCTCGCCTCCAGGGGGATTACCCTTGGACACCACAATGTATTTTATCCCCAACAGACGGTAACCTGCCGAGACCCTGGACAACTGGGCCCAGTAGAACTGCTCGAAGGGGTAGAGCGCCATAGGGTTCCCTGACCCCTGGACAGTTTCAAATCCCTGCACCTGCATCAACTCCGGCGACCACTTTTGCCTGGCGCTGAGGTCGGTATCCACACGGAACCAGCCCGGGTCGCTCCTCAGGAAGGAGAGAGCTGCCTCATGGCCAGGATCGGCAAACGGGGTTGCGCGCTCGGTCTCGATCAACGCCCCCACTGCCACCAGTTCGCTGACGGCCAGGAGCAGGATGCCGGCCAGAGCCTGGCGTGGCCTCCAGCGTAACCAGATTCCCACGAGCGCTGTCAGCCCAACAGCCAGAAGGGCTGCCATCCGCAGACCAGCCAGTGCAATTTCCTGTGCCTTTCCAGCAGGGATGCCTGAGAGCAAACAGGGGGCTGCAAACCACATAACAATTCCAAGAGCTCCTGAAATCCATGGCAAGCACCAGTGCCATCTGCTGCGCGTGGTGGCCCGCACCAGTGCATCTGTGCCCAGGCCGGCCAGGATAGCCACGGCGAAGGCAGTCAAAAAGATCGCCCGCCCCGTTTTCCAGGAATCGAAGAAGAAAGGCCAGTCGGCCACCAGGGGGTAGAGGGGTGCCTGGTAGCCCAGGGCAAAAAGCATGGCGAGCGTCCCCAATGCTATCCAGGGTATGGCACGGCGGGGCCGGGCGATCACCCCCCAAAGGGCCAGGTAGAGTGCTACCGCCCCTACATAAGCCTTCTCCACCTTGTCCATACGTATCCAGATTTGCTCTGCTTTGCAGCCATGAAAGCATGGGGCCAGGCTGTCAATCAGCAATTGGGGGATGAACTCGTAGCCACGCCTCAACTCACGTGGCATCAACGTGCGCACTGTCCAGGGTAACCGCTCTATCCCGGGCAGGGTCATAGGCGCGGAGAGGGTGAAACCTGCCAGGGCCGCCAATGCCAGCCTGCCTGCGCGGACAGGTAAGGTGGGCCTCCCGCCGGCAGGCCACAGGCAGGTGAGTATACCATAGAGTCCAGCAGCAACCAGACCATAGAGGGAGACCTGACCATGGCCGCCCAATACCATCAATGCCAGGGGGATGCCGCCCAGAGCAGCCTCCCCCCACGATGGTGCTGCCAGCGCCCAGTCCAGCCCGAGCAGGGCCCAGGGAAACCAGGCCATGGCATCGTTTATCTGAGGGTGACCCAGGTGAGTGACAAAGGGGTCGGAGAGCATGTAGGCGCTCGCGCTCAGCAAGGCCGCGGGACGGGTCAGGCGGAGGCGTGGCGAGCGGGTCAGGTAGAGATACATGCCCACTCCCGCGATCAGTACCCCGACCATGCCGCGCGAGAGCACCATCGTCACCGGTGGTGGCGAGAGCAGAAAGAGGGGCCAGTTCAGCGGGTTGAACAGGCCAAACTGTCCCTCTGCCAGAATCGGATCGCCCGCCTCAAGGAGCGGGTCCCACAATGGGAAGATACCCCGGCGGAGCTGCGCGGCGATGAACGCCCAGACAGGATAGAGTTGCCCCCACAGGTCCCCTCCACCCCTGGGGAAAGAGTGGCCGGCGAAGAGCACCGGCCAGAAAAAGAGCATCACAATGCCGGTAAGCAGAAGAACGGCGCCGGCATCTCTGCGCGCCCGATGCCCGCTGTCGCCCGGCAGGCGCATCGCAAGGAGAGCCATCGCCATTCCTGCGAGCACCATCCCCACCCAGATCAATGGTCGCATACACGGCTCCTTACATTCATTTCAGGCGAATTGGAAAATCGGCCTTTCCGGGCGCCTGCAGCGCCCGGCATCGGCCTGTGACAACGCATCGGTCGGCACAGCGGTAAGGACGCAGCGCGCCACGCCCCATACCGCAGCACCTACCACAACCTCCTTCATTCAGCGTCAGGCAGCCGATTTTGTGAGGCAGCCCAAGGTGTAAACAAATTTCACGGTGAAAATGAACCATCCCATCGCTTTTTCACACTATTCAGCCTGCCCGTGCTGTGCCGGGCGAACCATAGTCCGCCCGAACCAGACTGTGCAGACACTGATCACACAGAGACGTCCTCAGGTGGCACAGGTGCCATCTGCCCCGCCGGGCTGTGGTCCGGCGGACGCAGGCTTAATAGATACACTATTTGTAACTATTCAGGGCCGATTGAAATCGCCCTCCTCAGGCGCTTCGCGCCAGGTGTCGGCCTGCGCCGACACTGCCTCCGGTGGTGCAGCCAGAAGCAGGTCGGCGAAGGCTGACCAATGGCCGCAGGCCCAAAGGGGTGTACGGGCGAGGCGCACCTCGCCCCAGTCACCGCCTGAATAGTTACCACTATTTTCACATTTCTGAGGAAGGCTCGGAGAGTCGGCGGGCTTGAATTGGTGTAACAAACCGGTTCGTGATCGGCAGCCGCCTATCTCGCCCGAATGCGCGCGGGGTGATCTTGATTCCCGGCGGCGCCTGGCGACGTTTGTACTCGGAGCGGTCTACCAGGCGGATGACGCGCCGGACCGTTTCACGGTCAAAGCCCAGCATCATGATTTCTTCGGCGCTGCGGTCCTCCTCGACGTAAGCCTTAAGAATCGGATCGAGCACCTCATAGGGTGGCAGGCTGTCGGTATCCTTTTGATCCGGGCGCAATTCCGCTGTGGGCGGACGGATGAGCGCTTCCTCGGGGATGACCGGCGATTGCGCGTTGCGCCAGCGCGCCAGTTCATAGACCAGCGTCTTGGGCACGTCTTTGATCACGGCAAATCCTCCCGCCATATCGCCGTAGAGCGTCGCATAACCCACCGCCATCTCGCTCTTGTTCCCCGCGGTCAACGCCAGCCAGCCGAACTTGTTCGAGAGCGCCATCCAGGCGGTGCCGCGGATACGCGCCTGGATGTTTTCCTCGGCCACACCAGGTTCGGTGCCGGCAAACGATTCGGCCAACATGGTCAGGAATGCCTCGAATGCCGGTTCGATGGGAATGGTGAGCAGCCGGATGCCCAGGTTGGCGGCCAGACGCGCGGCCACGTCGTTGCTCATCTCCGACGTATAACGTGAGGGCAGGCGCACGGCGACGACGTTCTGCGGCCCCAGCGCGTCGGCGGCAATCGTAGCCACAAGCGACGAGTCAATTCCGCCGCTTACCCCGATGACGGCGGTCTGGAAGCCGTTCTTGCGGGCGTAATCGCGGGTGCCCAGAACGAGCGCGCGGTAGATTTCCTCCAATCGTTCCAGGGGCTGCACGTCGCGGCGGGAAAGGGGCGGTTTGTCTTGCGCCGTCGGCCCGTCGGGCAGGACGACGGTGGATACTCCTTTCGCGTCGTCGTGGGCCTGACGTCGGCGCGGGTCGTGCAGCCGACGGCTGAACACATCCCCCAGGTCGAGGTCCACCAACAGCAGGTCCTCCTCGAACGCCCGCCCACGCGCCAGCAGGTTGCCCTGCGCGTCAAAGACCAGGCTTTGGCCGTCGAAAACGAGTTCATCCTGCCCGCCGACCATGTTGCAAAAGGCGACGATCGCCGTGTTGTCGGCGGCGCGGGTGGCAAGCATGCGTTCACGAAAGCCACCCTTTAAGGCGTGGTAGGGCGAGGCGGAGAGGTTGATGACAAGCGGCGCGCCGCCTGTGAACGCCTGCGCCTCCGTGGGGCCATCGGGGTACCAGATGTCTTCACAGATGTTGACGCCGAACGTGACGCCGCCCCAGCGAAAGACCGCCGTGGCGCGCCCGGCCCGGAAATAGCGTGCCTCGTCAAAGACGCCATAGTTGGGCAGGTACTGCTTGTGGTAGACGCCCGCCACCCGTCCCGCACAGCAGATGGCGGCGGCGTTGTAGAGGTCGTCCTGCCGGTCTACATAGCCGACGACGATGAGGATATCCTGCGCAGCAGCCGCCACCCGCTCAAGCGCGGCCAGGTTTGCTTCGACAAATTGGGGTTTGAGCAGCAGGTCTTCGGGCGGATAACCGGGGATGGCGAGTTCGGGAAAAACGACGATGTCGGCGCTATAGGTCCGGGCGGCCGCCACGTTCGTCAGAATGGCGGCGACGTTGCCGTCGAAGTCGCCGACGGTGGGGTTGATTTGGGCCAGGGCGATGCGGATGGGATGCACACGAAACCTCCATTATTCCTCACGATCAAACGGCGGGCAGCCGCTTTCTGCGACCGCCCGCCTTTATTGTACCCTAACCCCCCAAGATCATCAATCGGCGAACTGTGGAGATGTCGTTCGATTGTGCAGCTTTCGGAATGAACACAATCAACCAGATAATTACCTAGTACGCATACAACCGTCCATACGGGCGCGAGGAGAGCGGCACGAGTTTGGTGAACGGCCGGTCGAGGATGGCCGCCGGGTCACGGTCAAAATGGGCAGCGTATTCCCCCACCAGTTGTCGCAGCAGCGTCTCGTCGCGCTCGTCCAGTGGTACGCACCCCACCTCCCTGCCTAACTGGTGCGGTGCGATCTCGCCGCGCACATAGATCACACCCCCGTGCATGCCCGTTCCGATGTAGGTAGCGATGTGGCGTTCCCCTGGCGCAAGCGACAGCCCCAGCACCACCAACACGCCACCGGCCATGTATTCGCCTAAAAAGTGCTGTGCCGTCCCGCCGATGACGATGATCGGGCGCTGCTCCTGGTACTCTTTGATGTGGATGCCGACACGGTAACCGACATCGTCGCGCACAAAGACCTTGCCCCCGCGCATCGCATAGCCGATTGCGTCGCCGGCCCGCCCGTGAATGATGACCTCGCCGCCGTTCATGGTGTTGCCACAGCCATCCTGGGCGTTGCCATGCACAATGATGCGTGGCCCGTCCATAAAAGCAGCCAGGTCATTGCCAGGCGTCCCGTGAATATGAATCTCGACCGGCTTATGGAGACCGCTGCCGATGTAACGCTGTCCGCACACGTTGTACAGGTCTATGCGCTCTGCCCCGTTTTCGACGGCTTCGCGCAGCCGGGCGTTCAATTCACGATAGGGTATCCCTGTGGCGTCAATCTCCACTCTCTCCCTCACTCCCATGTTCCTCTACACAGCGTACATTGGCGATTCCACCCATACAAGTATCCCCTCGTCTTGCAGCGGCGTCTTCAGCCGCCCCACGACCGGCTCGCCGCCCAACGGCGTCCATACCCGTTCCGGCTGGGGGCAGATCAGGCGGATCGGCGCTTCTTCCGACGCCAGGTACAGCCGGTCGCCGCAGACAGCCGCCGTCAGCGGGCGCAGGCGGATGCGGTCGCCCAGGCCGATCATCTCACCGTGTCGGGCGATGATAACGGTAAACGGCCCGTTGATCAGCAGCGGCCCATATACCTGCCGCAGCGTGCGCGCGAGCCTCTGCTCCGCTGCCTCCATCCGCGCGATCTCGTTCCATAGCGGCGCAGCCAGCACCTGAGCTGCGATCTCGACCGGTAAGCTGTGTCTGCGCATCAGAAAGTCGGCAGCGTAGGCAATGACCTCTGTGTCGGTCTGCATCGTGCAATGGTAGCCCATCATCTCCAGGTAGCGGCGGTTCGTGCCGTAGGACGAAATCTCGCCGTTGTGGACCACCGTCCAATCCAGCAGGCCGAACGGATGCGCCCCGCCCCACCAGCCAGGCGTGTTGGTGGGAAAGCGCGTATGCGCCGTCCACAGATAGCCGCTGTATTCCTCTACCCCAAAGTACTCCGCGATCTGGCCGGGATGCCCGACCCCTTTGAAAACGCCGACGTTCTTGCCGCTGGCATAGATATAGGCCCCCAGGCCGGCGGTGTTGACCCGCATCACCCTCTCCACGACGTACTGGGCCTCATCAGGGATGGTGAAGGGGGGCTGTAAAAAGTAGCGCCAGATGAGCGGCGGATTGGGCAGATCGGAGACGGTCCGGTGCGGCACTTCCTCAGCATGCACGACCAAAAAGTGCTCACGCAGGAACACTTCCACCTGCGGGCGACCGTCGGGATTGGTGTACATCACGTGGAAAGCGTAGCAGTCAGCGTACTGTGGATAGCAACCGTAAACGGCAAAGCCTGCGCCCAATCCATTGCCGCGCTCCTCCATCGCCGTAATCCCAGCCACAATGTCGCGCCCGGAAAAGCGGGCGCCGCTCGTATCTATTATCCCGATCAAGCCACACATATCACACCTCCAAAAAGGATCAGTGATTGGTGATTAGTGATTGGACCTGATCCTCGCTCCTTACACCTCAATTCCTTCTCCCACTACCAGATGCTTCCGGTACTCGCGCGGGAGCGAGATCAGGCCGAAATTGCCCGCCAGCAGGTGATCCTTGAATGGAGCGACGTTGATGCGGTCGCGGATAAGGCCGGTATAGATGCCGGCCCGGTCCACGTTCCCGATGCAGATCGCACCCACCAGCCGATTGTCGCGTAACACCAGCCGCTTGTAGGCCGGCGCCGCGCGGTCGTAGCGCTCCAGAATCTCGTAGCCGTCGCCTTCCGGCGGATCGGTGAGGCCCACCGAAATGGTCGGCACACCGCACACCTCGACCGAGTTCATCGGCATACCGCCTTCGTACTCGCGCTCGACGCCGGCCATGTTGCAGCCGGCCACGTAACCCTGCCGGTAAGCATTCGGCCAGATGGCGATGGGACGGTTTTCACCCAGGAGCATGTCATACCCCTCGGCGCAGTCGCCAGCAGCGTAGACATTGGGGACACTCGTTTGCATGCGGCGATTGACAACGATGCCCCGGTTGACCCGGATGCCGGCCTCCGGTGCGATCAGCCCCACGTTGGGCCGCACGCCGATGGCGAACACTACCAGATCACACTCGGCCCGCTCGCCGTCTTGCAGGACAGCGTGATCCACGCGCCCCTTCCTTTCGACAATCTCCTTCACCGTCAGGCCGGTGCGGACATCGGCGCCGGCGCGGCGCAAGAGGGATTCGGCCAGTTTCGAGGCCGTGTGGTCGAACGTCATGCTCAGGATGCGGTCGGCCAACTCGACGATGGTCACGCGGAGACCGCGCGCCATCAACGCCTCCGCCGTCTTGAGGCCGATCAGACCGCCGCCCACGACCAGCGCCGAGCGTGCCTCGTGTTGTTCGATGTAGCGGGCCATGCTCCTGGCGTCGTCCAGACGGGTGAAGGTAAATACACCCTCCAGGTCAACGCCGGGGACGGGCGGGACGAAGGGCCGTCCTCCGGTCGCAATGAGCAGCCGGTCGTAGGCCAGCGTCCCCCCGCCGGCCAGCGTGAGGCTCTGCCCGGCCGGGTCCACCCGCGTCACCTCGACTCCCAACATCGTCTCGACCCGATGGCGCGTGTAGAAATCGCGCGGGCGATAGTCCATCCGCCCCTCGTCCACCATACCGCCCAGCAGGTAAGAGATCAGCGGGCGCGAGTAGACATGATGCGGCTCGTCGGCGACGACGGTGATGGGATTCTCCGCGTCGCAGCGACGGATCGCCTCGATCGCTCCGACTGCCGCCGCTGAATTGCCGATGATGAGATAGTGCATAAGACGATCTCCTGTGGCGTTACGTGGTGCGTGGTACGTGGTGCGTAGTGCGTGGTACGTGGTGCGTGGTACGTGGTGCGTGTTGCGTGTTGCGTGTTGCGTGTTGCGTACCAGTCATAACCAACAGAGCACGTAACACGCACCACGAATCACGCATGTTCCCCATACACCAATGCCTCGTTCGGACAATGTGCCACACAGACCGGCATCTGCTCTCCGAAGCACAAATCGCACTTGGAGGCAGCCTTGCGCCCGGCGGTGTTACGCAACACAGCCCCGAACGGGCAGACCATAATGCACGTCCAGCAGCCGACGCAGCGTTCCTCGTCGCACAACACCGCGCCCGTCCGCTCATCGTAGTGCATCGCGCCGGTGATACAGGCAGCAACGCACGGGGCATCTTCGCAGTGGCGACATTGCATGGCGAAAGAGAGTGGTCCCTCCTCCTCGACCACGACGCGCGCCAACGCCCGGGGTATCTCCTCCTTGAATGCCTTGATGATCTTTTTCGACTGCGAGTGTTGCGTCAGGCAATAGACCTCGCACAGGCGACAGCCGATGCAGTATTCTTCATTGACGATAATACGTTTCATAGGAATGTCCCGGTTCCGCATGTCGCGTGTCTACAAAGTGTCGGGGGTGTCTGAGTGGGCGAGGCGAACCGCAAACACGCTGCTCGTATATCTGCCTATTTCTCACCTGAGGCCATAAATATGCTGATGCTGGCATATTCGTCCCCACAACTCGATTGGGCGCAACAATTCTCGCCAACACAACCCACAACAACGTTCTTGAGTCCTGCTTCTACAAGCCACCGCCCAACGTCCTCTCTTCTGAAACCCATCCAGCGATCGTGATGCTCGTCTCTCAGGAAGTCGAAGGGGTGCTCATCCAAATCCGTAATAACGAGTTTACCGCCTGGCTTCAAGACCCGCGCCATTTCTCTTATTGCCCCCAATGGTGATTCGACGTGATGCAGACACATATTGGCAAATACGTAATCAACATGGTCATTGGGGATGGGAAGCCTCTCCGCCTCCCCCAACCTGTAGTCAATCCTCCCAACCCCGGCGAATTTTCTTCCCATCTCTGCTAACATCGCCTCGGATTGGTCAACGGCAATCACTTGCAAGCCTCTGTTAATCAGTCCTTCAGTGATAAAGCCTGTACCTGCCCCAATATCTGCTGCAAGTCGGCCTGGCCGGACATCAGCAACTGCAAAAGCCTTTTCCCTGACCGACTCTGAGAAGAAGCTTTTCCGCATTTTATCCCATTGAGAAGCAACCTCATCAAAGTACTGTTTACTGTCCATTACGCCTTCCCTCTCAGGCTTTCGGCGCACAGCGTACAACCCACTCGCATAACCGCAGACCTGCTATGTTTCCCCCGCCGCCTTGACGCCCAGCACCTTGAGTTCCACCTCGTTCAAGCCCACGCCGCGCAGATGATCGCGGTTGCCGCGCAGGCTCTCGATGGCGTTGATGCCCATGCCGCCCAGCATCTCCTTGATTTCGAGCGACCAGGCACGCACCAGGTTCGCCAGACGGCGGGCGCCGATGTTGGGATTCAGCCGTTTGGTCAGATAAGGGTCCTGTGTCGCGATACCCCAGTTGCACTTGCCGGTGTAGCACTTCTGGCACAGGTGACAGCCCATGGCGACCAGCGCTGCCGTGGCGATATAGACCGCGTCGGCGCCCAGCGCGATGGCCTTGACCACGTCGGCGCTGGAGCGGATGGAGCCGGCCGCGATGAGCGAGACCTGGTTGCGGATGCCTTCCTGGCGCAGCCGCTCGTCCACCGCAGCGATGGCGAGTTCGATGGGGATGCCGACGTTGTTGCGGATGACCGTCGGGGCGGCGCCCGTGCCCCCGCGCAGGCCGTCTATGGCGATGTAATCGGCGCCGGCGCGGGCGATGCCGCTGGCGATGGGCGCGATGTGGTGCACGGCGGCTACCTTCACCCCGACCGGCTTTTCATAATTGGTGGCCTCCTTGAGCGCATAGATCAACTGGCGCAGGTCTTCGATGGAATAGATGTCGTGGTGCGGCGCCGGCGAGAGCGCGTCCGTCCCCTCCGGGATCATCCGCGTGCGCGAGACATCGGCCGTGACCTTTTCACCGGGGAGGTGACCACCGATGCCGGGCTTGGCCCCCTGGCCGATCTTGATCTCCAACGCCGCTGCCGTCTCCAGGTACTCGGGGTGCACGCCGAAACGACCCGAAGCCACCTGCGCAATCGTCCAGGGCCCGTATTCGTACAGGGTGGGATGCAGACCGCCCTCGCCGGTATTATAGAGGATGCCGCACTCTCTGGCCGCCCGCGCCAGCGAGAGACAGGCATTGTAACTGATCGAGCCATAGGACATGGCCGAAAAGAGGATCGGCGTCTCCAACACCAGGTGCGGGGAGAGTTGCGTCTCCAGCCGCACGCCATCCGCGCCCCGGGTAACCTCCACCCGCTCCGGCTTGCGCCCGATGGTCGTGCGCAGTTCCATCGGCTCGCGCAGCGGATCAATCGAAGGATTGGTCACCTGCGAAGCATTCAACAACAGATGGTCGAAATAAATGCGGTAAGGCTGATCGCAGCCCATGCCGGCGAGGAGCACGCCGCCGGTCTCAGCCTGTTTGTAGATGTTGCCGATGATGGCCGGCGTCCAGTTAGTATTGGGGCGGAACTCGTTCAACGTGCGGCGGATGGTGAGCGCGCGGGTAGGGCAGAGCGTAGCGCAGCGGTGGCAGCCTACGCAGCGCGTCTCGTCGCTGGTGACCCGATCGTCTTCAGGATCGTAAGTGTGCACATCGTTAGCGCACTGCCGCACACACACCTGGCAGGCGACGCAGCGCGTCTCGTCGCGCTCAATCTGGAATTCGGCGGCCAACAGGCTCAGACTCATATGGTGCTCCCGGATGTCCCTGCGTATCCTTAAAAGGGCAGTTCAATCAGCCTGTATAGAAAGATAGAAGCAGAGTTTACTCTGCCTTTACCTCCACAATGCTTCAACTAAGGCGGACTGGCTTATGCTCACACATCATAATACAGCATGAACTCGTAGGGATGGGGGCGCAGCCGCACCGGGTCCAACTCGACCTGGCGCTTGTAGGCGATATAGGCCTCCAGCAGGTCGGTGGTGAACACGTCGCCCCTGAGCAGGAATTCGTGGTCCTCTTCCAATGCGTTCAACACCAGGTCAAGCGAGCCCGGCACCTGCCTGACTTTCCTGGCCTCTTCCGGCGGCAGCGCGTACAGGTCCTTGTCCATCGGCTCGCCGGGGTCAATCTGATTCTGGATGCCGTCCAGACCGGCCATCAGCAGTGCCGCAAAGCACAGGTACGGGTTACAAGAGGGGTCCGGCGCGCGGAACTCGATCCGCTTGGCCTTGGGGCTTTTGGAGTAGACCGGGATGCGACAGATGGCCGAGCGGTTGCGCTGCGAGTACGCCAGATTCACCGGCGCCTCGAAACCAGGCACCAGGCGACGGTACGAGTTGGTCGTGGGCGCTGCCAGTGCCAGCAACGCCGGTGCATGTTTCAGCAGGCCGCCGATATAATACCTGGCCGTATCGGAGATTTGAGCATAACCGGCCGCATCGTAAAAGACGTTCCTGTCGCCCTTCCACAGGCTCTGGTGAACGTGCATGCCCGAGCCGTTGTCGCCGAAGAGCGGCTTGGGCATAAAGGTCGCCGTCAGCCCGTTCTTGCGTGCCACGTTCTTGACAAAGTACTTGTACTTCATCACCTTGTCGCCCATTGCCATCAGCGTGTCATACCGCATATCAATCTCGGCCTGCCCGGCGGTGGCGACCTCGTGATGGTGTACTTCGATGTCAACTCCGGCCGCTTCCAGCGCCATCACAATCTTGCTGCGCACGTCCTGTTGGGTATCCGCCGGTGGGACGGGAAAATAGCCGCGCTTGGGCGGAATCTGGCCGCCCTTGCTGCCCTCTGCGCCGCTGTTCCACCAGCCCTCAACGCTATCAATATGGTAGAACGCCTGGTAGGTATCGCAGCCGTAACGCACACTGTCGAACATGAAAAATTCGGCCTCTGGCCCCCAGTAACTCACATCGGCGATGCCCGTCTGCTTCAGGTACGCCTCCGCCTTGCGCGCCACAAAGCGGGGATCGCGGCTGTACGGCTGGCGGGTCACCGGGTCGTATACATCGCAGATGATGACCAGAGTCGGCACTTCGAGGACAGAGTCCACGAACGCAGTCGAGGCGTCCGGCATCAGGAGCATATCGGACTCGTGGATTTCCTGAAAGCCGCGGATGGAAGAGCCGTCGAACCCGATCCCTTCGGTGAACAGTTCTTCGGAGAGTTCCCGCGCCGGGATGCTAAAGTGTTGCCACGTGCCGGGCATATCGGTGAAGCGCAAATCCACAAACTGCACGTCTTTGCCCATCTTGAGTACATCGGCTACGGTCACGGACATTAGAAACCTCCTTAAACTTATATACCCGTAATTATAGGCAGCGGGACAGGCGGCGTCTAGTACCCAAATGGAGCATTTTTTAGATGATTTCCGTCATACTGAGCCATGCACCCGGATGCCGCCTGATTGAAATCGGCCCCTTTGGGCGCTTCGCGCCGGGCGCCGGCGCAGGCCAACCATTGGCCGCAGGCCCTGCAGGCTGACTTTCAGCCAGCGTTGCAGGCAACCCGATTTTCGAGGCAGCCTGAAGTGTAAACCAATTCGAGGAGAAGCGGAGAGATTGAGGATCAGCGACGCGCCTCGACGATAAGGATGTCCTGGCGGCGGCAGCCACACGCTCGAGCGTGGCCAGGTTCGCCTCGACGAATTGGGGTTTGAGCAACTGATTTGGGCAAGAGGGCCAGAGGTGACTGTCACCCTGGGCATCTGCGGTTGTAGTAATAATGGCCAGGTCTGTAGAGTGCGAAAAAGAGAATGCAAGTTTGTATCAAGGACGGCAGGACTGGCTAGCTCCAGGTGTTCAGGCATCCGACCTTGCGCAAACTGGCCCCAGGCATTATAATCAACCTGCCATTGGGGGAAGTGTCGGAATGGCAGACGAGCGTGACTTAGGATCACGTGGGGCAACCCGTGCGGGTTCAAATCCCGCCTTCCCCATATTCAGAGCCGATTACCCGCTACCTCCCGCACGTTAGAGAGCAGACAGTTACGATTTTGTCAGGCGCTGACTGGAGTCAGCCTCTTCAGGCCTGCAGCCAACGGCCGGCCTTCGCCGACCTCAGAGTGTCGGCGGAGGCCGCCACCCGGCACAAAGTGCCCAGGGAGTGCGATTTCAATCGGTGAATAGTTACGATTTTTCTACACACATCGCATCGTGAGGAGGTATTCTTGAAAATCACAACCGAATCATTGGGGCCTTGCCAGCTAGGCCTGACCATTGAGCTGGATGAGGAGCGGAGCCGCCAGGGCTTACAACGCGCCGTGCGCCGGATCTCTGAACAGGTAAACATACCAGGCTATCGCAGAGGGAAAGCTCCTTATGATGTGGTTATGCGCCGGCTGGGCGAAGATGTGATTCGGCGTCAGGTCGCTGAAATGCTGGCTGCAGAGACACTGAACGAGGCGATGAAGCAAGAGGGCATCACCCCGTTTGCCCCCGGCAGCCTCGAGGAAGTCTCGCTGTACCCGATAACGTTCAAATTCACCGTGCCCCTGCCCCCGAAAGTGGAACTGGGAAACTACCGTGACTACCGCCTGAGACACCGTAAGGCACGAGTGTTCAAGAGAGAAGTAAGGGAGGCGCTGGAGGAAATCCGCGAGCAGAACGCCGTTTTTGACCTGGTAGAGCGGCCGGCCGCTATGAACGACGGGGTGGCAATTGACATAGTGGGCCGTACTCTGGATGGGGTTGAGTTCATAAACCAAAAGAATATCCGTATCCTGCTGGAAAGTGGGCGCAACTTCCTGGCGGCCGGGTTCGTCGAAGAACTGATCGGAATGGCCGCCGGTGACGAAAAAACCTTCACCCTGGTGCTGGCTGACGATTTCCCCAGGAAGGAATTGCGCGGCAAAGAAGCGGATTTCACCGTCAAAATGCTGGGGGTCTACGAGAGTGTGATCCCCGCACTGGATGACGACCTCGCGCGTGCTACCGGCAATTTCAACTCCCTTCAGGAACTGGAAACGTATATTGAGCAGCAGCTATTGGAACGTTCCAGACGAAAGCTCGAACAAGAGTATCGGGAACAGGTGCTCAAGGACATTGTCGAACAGGCCCGGGTTGAGTACCCGCCGGTGTTACTGGAGGAAGAGTTAGAACGCCTGGTTGGGGAGTTTGAAGAACTTACCAGGCGGGAGACACGCCTGTCGCTGCAAGACTACCTGCGTCTGCAAGGTCGGACTATGGAATCTCTGCGGGAGGAACTGCGCCCGCAGGCCGAGGCGCGGCTCAAACAGGCTCTGGTGCTCGGCGAGGTGGTCAGAGCCGAAGGGCTTGAAGTAAACGATGAGGAGCTGGATGCCCACATAGAGCGGGTCAGAGCCGAACTGGGAGCAAATGCCGATGAAGTGCGTGCCTCCCTGAACAAAGAGGAGGTCAGGGCCAGGCTGCGTAACCAACTGCTGGCAGACAAAGCAGTGCAAAGGCTGCTTGACATTGCCAGTGGAGGAGAACAAGAGGACGTAGAAGAAGCGGAAGAAGCGGAAGAGGAGGAGCAGTGAAAGGTAACCTGACGCCCACTGCACTGATCCCGATGGTGATCGAAACAACGGCGCGCGGCGAGCGCGCTTATGACATCTACTCGTTATTGCTTAAAGAGCGCATCATCTTTGTGGGCATGCCCATCAACGATCAGGTGGCCAATCTGATCGTGGCTCAGTTGCTCTACCTGGCCAGCGAAGACCCTGAGAGGCCGATTTCAATGTATATCAACTGCCCCGGTGGCATTGTCTACCACGGCCTGGCAATCTATGACACAATGCAGCAGATTCAGGCACCCGTGGCCACTTATGCCGTCGGTGTGACCGCCAGCATGGGTACAGTATTGCTGGCAGCCGGCACCAGGGGCTACCGTTACGCGCTGCCTCACGCTACCATACACATGCACCCGGCCGGGGGCAGCGCGCAGGGCTACGCGCCAGACGTTGAGATCCAATATAAAGAGTTAAAGCGTATCGAGGACCTGCTGCACCAGCTCCTGGCCCTCCACACCGGCCAGTCGGTGGAACAGATCGCCGCCGACTTCGACCGTGATCGGTTTATGACGGCCCAGGAAGCCGTTGAGTATGGTCTGGTAGACCAGATTTTGCAGCCCGCGGAGAATAAAAGGCTGCAATAATTATTCGGACGGTGGCTGTACAGGCGAGGTATACCTCGCCCGTACGCCCCTTCAGGCCTGCGGCCATTGTTCGGCCTGCGCCGACCCGCTCTGACTGCACCACCGGCGGTGTCGGTGCAGGCCGAGATGTGGCGCGAGGTGCCCAAAGAAGGCGACTGCAACCAGCCTGAACAGTTACGGCTGTAACAGCCTACTCTGCTTCGAGCACAACCACTTCCCCGCGATACGCTTTAAGGAAGCGCTCCACGTCGGCGCGGGAGCCGACAACGCCCTTACCCCAATGCATGGGCACCACCACGCGAGGTTGAATATCGGCCGCTGCTCGCGCTGCTTCCTCCGCATCCATCGTGTACGTTCCCCCAATGGGCAATAAAGCCACATCGCAGCGCAGCCCACTCATCTCCGGAATGTGGTCAGTGTCCCCGGCAAAGTAAATACGCTCACTACCCAGGGTAACAATATACCCCACATATCCGACATCACGGGGATGGAAAGGGACGCCGGGTGAGCGAAACTTGTTGACGTTGTAAGCCGGCACTGCTTCCACCTCTACCTCTCCTATTGACATCCGCTCCCCCGGGCGTATAGGGCGTACATCACCTCGCAGCTTCTTAGCCGCTTCCTCACTGGCCACAATGACTGTACTGATGTTAGTGATACGCGCCACGTCATCGGGCGAGCAGTGATCGAAGTGGTCATGGCTGATCAGGATCAGATCAGCCTGCGGCAGTTTGCCCTTCAATTGCCAGGGGTCGAAATAGATTACGGGGGGACCATCAAGGCGAAAACTGGCATGGCCCAGCCAATGCAAACGTTTGAGCAAAGCGACTGAAGCGTTCATTGGATGCTTCCTCCACCTGATATAATACCTGCCGGGGCCACGAGCACCCCGACGCCTTGCTTGAAAGGATTACGCTTAACTTCCACGTGTAACCCTCACCAACGCCGTGCCCTGGGTGGTATTCAACTGATAGAGCGCTCCACGTGGCACAACGGTAAGCTCTCCGGGATGCAGGTGCAACATGCTCTGAGTGGTGCGCACCATAGCTGTGCCGTTCTGGACAAAGAGCATCACGTCGTGCGGTGCCGGCACTTCGACAGGCCAGTTTCCCTCTCCCCACGCCACCTGGACATCGGACTCCTCTATTCTGGCTACCGTATGGAATTGAAATGGCAGCGGAAGCGCGCGCAACGCGCCGGTAATACTGGCACGTTTAAGTTTCGCCTCGCCGGCAATGGCGTAAATACGCCGCCGGCCGTTCTTCCGCTCGGGAGCAAAGCCGCACCGCAGGAGCAGCACGCTGGCCCGCATCCCGGCACTGGAGCGATGCCCTACCCCCTTGGGCACGGTGACCATCTCACCCGGCCGCAACTGCACTTCTCCCCACTCACTCTCCAGCAGGATAGTCCCCTCATAAGCCCAGAACAGTTCATCGTTATCCAGATGCTTATGCCACTGCAACGCTCCCTGGCAGATATAAACGCTGACGAGAATATCACCCACGAAGGCAATATTCATCATCATGAAAGGTTTGTCTAATTCCCCTGCAACCTGAGAAACGTTGAGTTTTCTGATTACAGCCATCAGTCCGTGATATGTGATGTGCTTTCTGTGCCAGACCGCGCCCCAGCAGCAATGGATTTCCTGGGAACCCTCTGGTTGTTAAATACAGCGTTTTGGATTATACTTCGCCCTGGTGGAATGTCAATTGTGACTAACTCGCGCTCTGGAGACCGCCCCGAGCCGGAGAGGAAATTGTAGGGCAACTGCTCGCAGTTGCCCTACAAATGGAGAGGAAATTGTGGGGTAACTGCTCGCAGTTGCCCTACAAATGGAGAGGAAATTGTGGGGTAACTGCGAGCAGTTGCCCTACAGGAAAGCATATGGCACGAGCGATCAGATTATTCGTAAGCAGCAGTCCCGATATGGAAACAGAGCGGGAGATGGCAGGCCTGGCTGTGGCCGAACTACCCATCTCGCAGGGATGGGAAATCAGACACACTCCGCGGCCGGGTGAGAGCACTACCGGGGCACTGGCATTCCTTGCCGGTTGTGACCTTTATGTGGTGATCCTGGGAGCCGATTTTGCAGCCCCTATGGGGCTGGAGTGGAACGAAGCACAGAGAGCGGCTAAGGCCCTGCTGGCCTATCGCAAGCTCGTGCTGCACAGTCCTGCCGCCCAGGAGTTCATCCGCCGGGCCGGGGTAAAGTGGGTTGATTTCACTTCGCCCCAAGAGTTTAAGGAGCGATTCAGCAGGGAGCTGGCGCAGATGTTGCTCGACCGGGGCGAGACCCTCGGTCTGCACGTGGAAGACGTAGAGGCACTGCTGGCACTGGTGCAGCAGGAAGAGAAAGAGGCCCAGGCCCCGGCCGATCTGGAACGCCGTCGCGGCGCAGGACACGGCGGGATTATCCTGGGCCGCCCTGGATGACCACCTCAGCCCAGCCGCGCCAGGCGCTCCCCTACCTCCTGAGCAAAGCGGTCTATGAACCCCTGGACGTAAGCCCCTATGTCTAAAGACGGGTCTTTGATCAAAGGGGTGAGGTCCATCGCGAAAATCATACCCGTGGCAACATCCACGCTGTGCGATGCAAAATATGTGGCGTTGGCCCGCCGCCGGCCCAGCGTTGCCAGATCGTACCGCTTCCCCCCGCACACCTGGGAGTCGAATATCCCCAGGAGCGCCCGCTGCAGATTCTCGTGAGCACTGACGTCAAAGGCCACTTTGTCCGCATCAACCATCCAGTCCAGGTCGCGCCAGACCTCGCACCCGTAAAGGTGCACCGGCCGTTGCTCAGGTGGCAGGCCACGCAGTGCTTCGATGACCCGCAGTGCCACAGCCACGTGAGTATCGTGTTTGTCGGCCAGGTTGTGGGTGTAGACGATCTCGGGCCTGGCCACCTGGCACAGGAGCATCAGGTCCTCCACCGGCGCCTTGTTGGCGCGGTCCTTGACCGCAGCACTGGGGTAGTCGAGTAATACCTGAGCACTGTACTCCCCTATGACGGCGGCTTTCTTCTGTTCCTTGCGCCGCACCAGCCGCATCTGTTCATCGGTGTAGTCGCGGTAGAGATCGTCACGCGGGGAACCACTGCCATCGGTCACCACCACTCCGCAGAACCAGCGGTCATCCCGTTGAAAGCAGTGGAGAATGCCGTCGCTGGCCATAATTTCCAGATCGTCGTGATGGGCCCCGATCGCCATATGGGTGGTGCGTGCCAGTGCTTTCCCTATGGACTCCCCATCCGGCACAAAAACCTCCGCCGTTTCGCTATGGAACTTTATCTCTCCCTGCAAGCTCATTTTCTACGCTCCCAGAAAACGCCTGCGTTGCTCATTGGTTAGCAGACTGAGCACGGTAGAAACCTTGGGGAATTCTATATGTTTACTGGCCGGGACACCCTCCAGAAACGCGCGTACTGCCCAGGCCGCTTCAGCTTTATCCGGCTGCTCCTCAAGCTGGCCGAGCAACTCCTCCACTTTGCCTACCGTCATTGAGGAGATAAACTGGTCAACCGGTACCCCGAACTCGCTAAGCGTCTGAACGGTGTGGCGCAGTGAGGGCACCGAGACGCCGCACTTTTCCAGTTGTGGCGCGATGTAATCGTTGAAGAAGCGGGCATCGGTTATGGAACGCTCGCCTGCCTCGACCTCGCGCATCTCTTTCCACAGGTTGCGCCCCTTGATCAACGCCTCGATGACGCCGTGGGTCAGTTCAGTACCGCCCCATCCGATAATCCAGGCGGTCAATATCCAGTCAATCAGTGTCCCCACGGTGAAGTTGTCGAAAATACCGCCGATCCCGGCGTTGAATAACAGCATCCTTGGTGACGAAAACAGGATGTCTAAGCCCAAAAGACGGAAGAAACGGACATTGGTCAGACCTATGGCGACAATTGCGATCCCTGTCCCGAGCCAGTGGGAGCGCAGACGCTTCCAGGCCACATAAGGAGGATACGAGGTCTCTGCCACTCCACGCCTGTTGGGCCAGACACCGGGGGCTTCCCAGCGATCCCAGAAGACTTCCAGCATACGCTCCGCGAAGGTGGCGATGGCTATGAGGGGAGCCAGCGTGACCCAGAGCACATCGGTGGTGCCTTCCGCGTCCTCCGCGATGGGCGCGTTTTTTCCATCACCGGCAATTGCGAGGGTTGCGGTAAGCGCCAGCAGCAGCAATACACCTGCCGAAATCTGTAAGCTACGTCTGACAATATTGCACATCTGTGGTCTCCTTTCGCCTGCCTGGTATTTGCTGACGTAGACGCCGCGGGAACAGCATCTCACTCCTGCGAGTTCATCACAGCCAGGCGTCTACGTGCTCACTATCCTTCTTTCCGCCTTTTTCTGCACCGATTTACGAGCATCAACATACCCAGTCCAGCCACCGCCGTGACAATTCCCAGCCCCACGGTAGCAGTGATCACTGTGCGCGGCTCCATCCCGGGCATTACTGCGCCACCCAGGCCGGCCTCGCTGCCGTACTCGCTGAACAGGCGGCCCCACTTCGTCTCCAGCGCCGCCTGTACCCGTTTCCGCCCGACAAAGGGGTACCAGTAGACATTGTGATAGAAGTTCGAGGCGAAATATGACCAGGGCACAAGCGGCGTGCGTAGCAACAATTTCTCAAAAGGCTTGAGCGGGCCATGGTAAATCATCTTCTGGCCGCGGCTGGCGAAAGTGTCCTCCTGGACGAAGCCCCAGTTCTGGGAGAGCACCCACTCCGGGTCCTCGCCGACAATCTCTATCTGGCGCGGGTCACCCACACCCAGCCCCATCTCGTGAGCGATGCGGATAAATGGCAGGGAGAGGGGAGCGAAGCCCTGCAAATGGGCCGAGATGGCATCAATTGCCACCTGATCGGCCGAGGCCAGAATGATGTCCTTCTCGTGCCAGTGCATCGCCCGCGGGCCGGGCCCGTCCCCGGCAAAGGTCCCGTCCATCACCGCGAAGAGGCCAGGGTGGATGTCCTGCTGGATCATCAGCAGGTCCACCAGTGTCTCATGGATGACGGAATGCGTCCAGTGACGCCTGGTGCCCAGCAGCCCGCCGAAGGCGTTCTTCATCGCGCCGGTGATCGTTGTGAATACATGGGTTTTCACCGTCGGCAACTGGATGATGTTTCGCCCGATGAGGATCTCCGGGATGTATACCCCTTCCGGGTACACCTGATCCAGCACCAGAAACGGTTGTTTTGGCTCATAACGCACCCATTTATACTGCGGCTCATAGAGGTGTACGTTACGCAGACCGTATTTTTCTACCACGTACTTGTGTTTGTTGTTACGCTCGCCTGCATAGGCATCCACAACGACGGTATTGTTATGAGCAGCAATAAGATTCTTGTAGCCGGCAGCCTGGAGGGCGCGTATCACCCCCTCGAGCTGCCACGGCGCGGTAGAGCAGGCCGGATACCAGGTCTGCCAGGAAATGTTGATCTTGAGAATTGTCTCCTTATCACGGGGCAGGGCCTCTCGAAAGCCGGCCAGCTCCATCAGACGGGCATAGTCCTCCAATACTGTCTCAGGGGTGGTCCTCAGAACAGCGACTTTACCCTTGCCGTAATATGATTTTTCCATGTTTTTCCCTCCGGACTACAAGTGCAGCGGACACGAAAGTAATGCCAGTCTCCGCTCCTCACCCCCCTGGTTACAGCAGCCCGTACTCCTCCCGCACTCTGGCAGAAAGATCCCGCGTCAGCCGCATTACCCGCTCAGCCACCGGAATGGTAGCAGGGCCGGTGCCACAACTCGGGGTGATGAAAGAGCGGGGTAAAAGTTCACGGCGGTCAAATCCTTTGCGCTCAAAAAGTGTAAGCGCCCGTTCCAGCGCGTTCCAGACCCCTTCCAGCGTAGCGTTCTCTGCTGCCTCGCCGGAGCTGGGGACTATCCCCCAGCCAAGCATACCTCCCCTTGCCAGAAAATGCCGCAGTTCATCGGGGTAAAGTGCCAGATATTCGGCATACTCCCAGGCATCAAACAGAATAATGTCAACCGGGGTCTCGAGCAATATGCTCCAATCAGTATTGGCACAACAATGTGTGGCCTTGAGGCCCGACAGTCCAGAGAATACCTCTTCCAGTGCTCCGACCACTTCCTCGCGGGAGATAGAGGTGTAAGCGCTCCCGAACGCGGAGAGGAAAGGCTCATCAATCGAGATGATTGTGCGTGGGCACAGTGTGCGCAGGCGTGATTCCTGCCATTGAGCCTGGCGCAGCACGTTTTTCACGATCACATCGCGCATCATCTCATCGTACCAGGAGGGACGCCGGTGCTGATCGGTGACCTGGAGGCCAAAACTGATCGGCCCGGTCACGTGCCCTTTGACAGCCCACGCACCGGTCAACGGCCCTCGCTCGAGGAAGGTGTATAGCCCGGCGGCATACTCCACGCCGGTGGCGAAAAGCTCCACGTCCTCCTCCAGGAACGCGGCGTAAAAGCGCTCGGCCAGCTCAGGCCATGCTTCATCAAGTTGTACAAAGATCCTCTCTGCCTCAAAGTCAAGCTGCACGCCGGGGAGATGTTCCGCGAACTGGACGTACATGTTCTCCAGAAAAGCGCGCCGTGGCAGTTGAGGCCAGAAAGGCACCTCCGGGAATGTCTCCAGCACAAACTCGACAGCGGCAACCACATCAGCATGCGGTGTGCTGCCTATACCGGTGGCCCGACAGTTGGGTAGTGAGCTTTGACCGGTCATCCTCACGTCTCCGAAAACGTCACCGAGACCAACGCTCATGCACCGGCAACATCTCCGGGAAGGGAGCGTGTGGCTCCGTCTGATACCACCAGGCGACCGAGGCAATATCATCCGTAAGCGGCTGGAACTTGCGGTTCGGCCACCAGCCAAGGGCCTGAATGGTGACCCTCAGGTCGCGTTTGAAACGGATGGGGTCGAGGATGTGCCAGCGGTAGAGACCGTGGCGTGGGACCTCACCCGGTTCCTTACGATAGAGCGGGTAACCGAGGAAGGGTGTCGAGTAGGTCTGCCCATCAAAGCACCAGGCCCCTCCGAAGTAATCCTCGGTCCCGGTGCCGCAAATGGTGGGGTAGTCAGAATCGCCGTCTATAAAAAACTTGATCTCACCCTCTCCAAACCAGCCATTGGAAAGCTGCGTCCATGCCAGGAAGGTGCCCACGTAGTGCCCCTGACCGCGCACACCATCAAGGATCGTGTGTTCAGGGTGCTCCCGCTTTGTCATCGAGCGACGCCATTGGGCATGCAGATAAGCCGCGTTCTCAGGCACCTCAGTGAGCGCGTAAGTGATCTGATAAAAGAACCCCATAATCGGTTCAGGATGCTGATTTTCTATGGTGATACGTGCCCGGCTACGGAACGGCATCGGCCAGTAGCAGTTGAATCCACCGCTCGGATTCACGACCACCGGCAGGGAATTGACATTATAGCGCAGGCCATGACCGTTGCAGAAAAAATCGCCCAGTGGCACTTCTATCGAAGGGGCCTTCTCATCATCCCAGTAGAAGCGGAGGATGGTATCCCGATAAGCCCGCGTGTCCACCGTCATCCAGATATGCTGTATGATGCCCGGTCCGGTCACGTCCGCCAGCGTGACGGTGCTCTCTGCGCCCAGGACGATACAGGGGAGCAATTTCCAGCCCTTTCCCAGCATCGAAGCAGGGTGTCCACCCAGCTCAGGCGGCACAGGCACTTCATCCGGTGAGGCCTTCGCCCCCCCACCCTTCGCACCGTCCGGGTTCTCGGCGGAGATGGAACGGGTCTCAGATGCGGAAAGCAACGGCAAACTACCCAGCCCCAGGTTCAGCAATTCCAGGTCAGACATCGCGCCTCCACAAAGTACTGATTTCAAAGCCACATGTAGTTGTTATTGAACGGCCTGTGGGACGGGCTTTCCAGCCTGTCCGGATAGCCTTGAGAAGGCCATTGCACATGTCTGGCACGCTTAGAGGAGGAGAAAATGCCCAGGTCCTGCCAATGAGAAGAGCCACACGGTTAGCCTTTTTGTGGCGCGGTGCACGGAGTGGCTTTCGGTTTCTCTGCCCGGGACTGCCCGGTCCGCGGCATTACCTGCGGCCTGCCTGTATGTAGAATTCATTACGCTGACGTCGCGAGGGGAAATGTTCTCTGGCCCAGCGGCTCTGGTATCCCCGCCCCTGAGTTCGTTGCATCAGTGTGTGGCCGTAAATGAAGTAAGCGCCGTCGAGAAAGGCCTGCCGCACCGGCTGCAACTCCGGCGCATCGAAGTCGTCAATAATCTTCTGCCCGGGGCTGTTCATCTCCGTCCCCACAATTAAGGGCAGGTTCAGCTCCTGGGCCAGCCTGACGACATGGTACAAATTCTGCAATTTCACCCGCTTCACACCCTCGTCGGCGATGTTCCAGTTGCGGTCGGGGATGATGTTGAGCGCAACCACACCTTTGCCCGTCAGCAGCTCCAGCAGTTCCTCGATAGCCTGCTCCCCCTCGGAGGTGCCGTCCAACCAGGTTGCGCAAGGAAGCGCTTCACAGGCCAGGATCAGCTCGTTGACCTCCTCGACGGTGGGAAACATATCCGGCGAGGGGAGCACATACCCGACGCCACCTCGTTTCATCAGCCTGGCGCGGATCAGGTTGTGAAAAGCGGGGACATCGCCCATCAGTTCTGTGGTCTGCTCTACCCGCAACCCCAACTTTGCTGCCCAGAAATGGGCCGGAGAGGGCAGCATACGCGCAGCAGCTATGGCGTACGCCATCACTATATGCCGCTCGGTCGGGTTCCCCGCAGGCGTGAGAGGAAGCACATCCTGCTCATAATCAATAGTGACCGGGGCAAGGTAGTCGTTGACCCGCTCGATGATGTCCAGGTTACGCCTTCTGGCGCGCTGTTTGAGAGCAGTAAGAACGTGCGCCACAGCGTCCGGCACCTGGCTGGAGGTAAAGCCGATTCCCATATAGTAGAAGATGCCCGGCTCGCCGGGGGAGTTAATCTCTCTGGTGGAGAATTCGGGGATATAGACACGGGTCTCCATTCCGGCACTACCCCGTACTCCCAGGAGATCGCAAGCCTGGAGGAATTCATCCACTCCATCCAACACGTCGAAATCCACGATGCCCATCAACTTGAAGCCGTGCTTCCGCGCCAGCCAGGCCAGGGCCGAGGGCGAGTATCCGTACGCGTTAAAGGAGAAAAAGGTATGGCAATGCATGTTGGCGACTTCCATCTCCGGCGGGAGTGGGATGGCCCCCTCGCCGGCAAGCGCGGCCAGTTCTTGCAGGGCGGTGCGGCGCACCTGAGGATCGAAGTCGTTCAGACGAGCCTCCAGTTCCGCGAGATGGCTCACGCAAACTCCTCCGCTATCCGGATGATCGCTTTGAGCACGCCGTCCTGATAGCCGGCGACCATCTCGAACGCCTCGCCGATACGTTCCAGAGGAAAGTTGTGAGTGGCCAGCGGTCTGACTTTGACCATGCCCTTATGTACCAGAGCAACAGCACGGGGATAAGTGTGCTTCATACGGCGCACGAGTTTAATGGTCAGCCCTTTGCGGCGGACGGTGGAGGCTTTCATCGTCATCGTATCGTCGGCAGGAATGCCGGCGACGATGACCTTGCCACCCGGCCGGGTCACAGCGGCGGCCTGGTCGGGAGTCAGAGGAGCACCGGCGGCCTCAAAAGCCACATCCACTCCGCGCCCGTTGGTCGCCTGCATAATGCCGGCCACGACATCCTCAGTCTCGGGATCGAACACGGCATCGGCGGCGTAGCGCAGCGCGAACTGACGGCGGTCGGCGATCGGCTCGCTCATGTAGATGGCTGCAGCACCAGAAACCCTGGCCACCGCTGCAATAAGCAGGCCAATGGGACCGGCGCCGAGCACGGCGACGGTATGGCCGGGGCGCAAATGAGCCAGGTCCACTGAGTGAATGGCTATACCCAGAGGTTCGAGCAGTGCACCGTCATCGGGACTGAAGCCATCAGGCAGAGGGAAACAATTCTCGGCCGGCATAACCTTATATTCCGCGTAAGCGCCGTCAATCGGCGGTGTACCGCAGAAGCGCACATCGGGACAGAGGTTGGGATGTCCCTCGCGACAGGATTCACACTCTCCACAGCTCACCGCCGGTTCGACGGCCACCAGTTGGCCCGGTCGCAGGTTGTCAACCCCCGCACCCGGCTGTACCACCCACGCCGAAAACTCGTGGCCGGGGATGATCGGTGCTTCCACCACCTGCGGGCCGATACGACCCTCCAGATAGTAATGCACATCTGAGCCGCATACACCGACGGAAGCCACTTTCAGGAGCACCTGGCCCGGACCAGGTGCAGGCCGTGGCAGCACATCCAGCCTGAGGTCACGTACCCCATAGAGACGTGCAGCACGCATGGTCAGCTCATTATTCGACATCGAAATACAACTCCTCCAATGATCGGTTTACTCCAGGCGCGCCGACAAGTGGCAGAGAACGTGTGCGCATCACGTTTTCCAGCCGCCTGACAGCCTCGCGGTCCAGCTCTCTGATCTCATATCCGGCCTGTAAGGCCAACAGAATTGACTGAGCGGTCACCTCCAACAGCTCGACGTTCATCAAAGTCCAGTAGATATCCCCACGGCTCAGTGTTACCAATCCGTGGTTTTCCATAATAAAGCTGTTGTACCGCTGGAGGAACGGGGAAAAATTGCCGGCCAGTTCTTCCGTGAGCGGCTCGGCGTAGGGGACAACCGGCACCGGCCCCACTTCGGTGGTCGGCTCGGGGTAAAGGGGACGCATCAGCCAGTTCTTGCCCTTTGCGATAGCCAGTGCGCAAATATGGGGCGGATGGCAGTGAATCACCGAGGCTATGTCCGGCCTTTCGGCAAAAAACTTGAGATACATGGGGAGTTCCCCCGTTGGTCTGCGGATGCCCTCGACCACCTTGCCGCCCGTATCAACGAAGACCACATCTTCGGCGGTAAGGTCTCCCTTATACATCTGGGTAGGGGTAATAAGTAACAGCCCGTCCTCCAGCTTCCAGGCCAGATTCCCCCCGTATCCGGTGACGTACATATTCTTTGCCAGGCGATGGCAGACTTTAACGAAGGTCTCGATCTGGGATCGGAATCGCTCAAGCAGTCCCATAACAATTACCCAAAAACTTTTCTCATCCGCTCGCAGTAGTACTGCACGTTCTCCCACCTGGCATCAGGAGGGATGCGATGGTCAGGACAGGGGATATAGCCTCCCAGTTCCACCAGCGGCCTGAGCCTCTCGATCTCGGCATCAACGGCGGCATAATCGCAGGCGAAGACTCGCTTGTCCACCCCGCCGACACCGCGCAACTCCCGTCCGTATTGCTCGCGCCAGGGAGCAATGTTACCGTTCCAGGTGCCAACCTCGATGGGGAACATGGTGTTGACGCCGTTCTCCAGCCAGATCGGCACCAACCGGTCAATTTTACCATCGCAATCCACGGAGACGATATGGATACCATGCCTGTGGAGCAACTCGGTGATACGTCTGTAATGGGGACCGACTTTAGCGCGGAACACATTGGGGTTTACCAGCGGCCCGCTCTTGAAGCAGATATCTTCCCAGAAATGGGCAAAGTCGAATGCGGCGCCGGTCTGCAACACCCGTTCGACACAGCGATAACATAACTCGCCGACGGTCTCGATCATCTCATCGAACAGGAGCGGGTCATCCACCTGGAGATAGGCCAGGTTCACCAGACCAACCCAATCACGAATCACTCCGTACAGGCTGCCGCACCAGAGTCCCAAAGGATTTTCCCATTCCCCTCGCTGGAGGTAAGCGACGGTTTCCTCGGGTATGGTGGCACGTTCTTCAGTAAACTGGAGGCGGGGCAGGAAATGCTCTTTCCACTCCTTCCTCCCCTTCAGCAGGTGATCTACTTCGGGAGGGATGCCACTCGCGCCTTCCTTCTGGATGATCACGACGCCATTGCTGTTGAGCACTTTGCGGGAGCCATCGGGCAGCTCCTCCAGCACTCTTTCCTCAAACGGGGGCAACAGATTAGTATTCAACCCGAAGCAGTTAGCCCAGTTGAAATCAAAGCCGAGCTTCCGGGATATGGCGACATCTGTGGCATTACCATCGGCCCAGGTGGCAGCATCACGAGGGGTAATATGGCCCTCGGCAGCCCATCTCTCAAGCGTTTCTTTCCAGAATCCAAAGTGTACAAGCGGGAGACGATCGTAGGGCTGGTAATTGAGGACGGCAAGGGCACGCTGGCGATTGTTCACTGCGATACTCCTGACAGTATTGTCACAAACCAGAAGCATTGACCAGGCTATAGATCATCATCTCGCGCAGCAGGGGATGCTGGACTACACATCAGGCAGCCATTTTCCTATCGTCTCCAGGAGAGCTCCCGCATAGACCGGGTCCTCGAGTGTGCTCAGTAAGGGCTCCAGGGACGCCTTCAGCACTCCCTCAAGGTCAGGGATCACCTGGCGGAGAGTAGCCTCATCTACCGGAGCACCTGAATACGCCAGCACAGCCGCGGCAAATAATTTCTCTTCCTCATCGCAGCGCGGATCGCGCAGCATCCTCCGCAACGGCGCTATCAGGCGACGATCCTGCAGCTCCCGCGCAAGCACAAGCCCCGCGTAGCGCGTCCCCTTATCTGACGAGCCAGGCATCTCCGCGACCCGGCGTATAGCAGCCTCGCCATATACCCGCACCTTCTCGATAATTTCCATAGCCTCACCGGCCGTCATAGTGCCGTCGGCGAGGCCCTCACGAAACCGGGCGAGCAGCCGGGCGAGTTTCTGAGCGCTTTCGTTCTGTCCGTCTTTTTGCTTCACAGATAAACCTCTGGATTAACGCAATAGGGTAGTCGCTCCCCCCGCAGTCCGGCCAGCAGATTCTCTGCGGCAATCCTGGCCATGCGTTCTCTCGCGGTGACGGTCGCACTTCCCAGGTGGGGTACGATCGTGCAATTGGGCATGTTCACCAGGGGATGGTCCGGCGGTATCGGCTCCGGATCGGTTACATCGAGCGCCGCAGCCGCAATCCACCCCTCTCTCAGCGCCCGGGTCAGGGCTTCAGTATCCACTACCGGGCCACGGGCGGCATTGATGAGGATGGCGGTGGATTTCATGCGGCGCAGCGCTTTTTCATCAATCAGATGATACGTTTCCGGCACAAGCGGACAGTGCAGGCTGACGAAGTCGGAGCGGGCCAACAGCTCCTCCAATGGAACATACGTCACGCCCAGTTCCTCCTCCAGCTCCGGCTTACGCACCGTGTCGTAGTACAAGAGGCGCATGGCAAACCCTCGCGCGCGTCTGGCAACCGCCACACCGATGCGTCCCAGCCCGATGATACCCAGCGTGGCGCCCCACACATCGTTTCCCAGCAGGCAAAGCGGTTCCCAGGTACGCCACTGGCCGGAGCGCACCATCGTCACTCCCTCGGCGATGCGTCTTGCCGCGCTCAGCAGCAACGCGAAAGTCAGGTCGGCCGTGGCATCGGTCAGCACACCAGGGGTATGGCCGACCGGTATGCCCCGGCTGGTGGCCGCCCGCACATCAATATTATCCACGCCGACCGCATATTGACTTATGACACGCAGATGCCTGCCGGCAGCAATCACTTCTGCGTCAATGGGGTCGGTGACAAGGCAGAGTAGCCCCTCACAATGGGCTACTTCCCGGAGTAACACCTCCTTTGGCGGTGGCATCCGCCCTTCCCAGATGCGCGCGTTGCAGAGATCGCGTATCATGCGCATCCCGATCTCAGGTATGAGGCGGGTGACGTAGACCTGATAACGGTTTTCGGTGGGCTTTTCAGTGGCCATCTACAACCTCGCTGTGGAGTGTGCAGCGACCCCTGCAAGTGAGCCTGGGCGACCCCTCGAATTTTACCACACCCTGCCTGCTTGTCCAGTTGCGCGGACCACCTCCAGCGAAGCCAGTGCTTCCTCAACCGTCAATTCAAAAATGATCGGGCCATTGAAGCCGACCTCTGCCAGCCGGCCGAACAGACGCTCCACATCAAGATCACCACGACCAAGCGGCTGGTGATCCAGCCCATAGCCGATGCGCCTTTCAGGCCCCTGCCAGGGACAATCGTGCAGATGGATCTCGGCCAGGCGAGCGAGGCTCTGCTCCAACGCATCGAACAGCTCAATCGGGCCGGAAAAGCCAGCTAACACATGGCCGGTATCCAGGCAAATGGAGAGGTCCAGCTCTTCGGCCAGTTCCAGAGTCAGATCAAATGGGAACTCGACGGTCTCGATCGCCAACCGGCGGCTGGGGATGCCGGTCTCGGTCAGAATGGCTCGCAGGCTCTCGCGGGCACAGTTCTGGAAGTAATGCCGTAAAATGATGGCACGGGCTGTCTCCGGCAGTCGCATGCGATAGAATTCAGCGGCCAGCGCACCCGTGGCATGCAGCACATACACTTCTGGCGTCAGGGGACGCGTTGCTGCGATGCATTCAATCAACGCACACACCGAACCCCGCCTGACAGGCACAAGCGGTGTTGACGGCTCGACCGACCAGAGTGGCAGATGTACGGTGTAGCTCAAACCACGCACCTCTTTGAGTATCGCCAGCCGCTCGATGGCCTGAGGACTGAAGGTATGGGGCATAAAGAGCGTCAGGTCACCGCCAAGCTCGATCAGGTCGAAGCCATGGGAAGCCAGCTTCTCTACCAGTGCAGCGTGATCAAAGCCGGCGATATGATCTGCCGCTTCCTGTGGACGTAATCCCCTGGGGATCAGACTGTCAATCTGCATCGCCATAATGCCGAAGCGCATATTCACCTCGCCTCCATACGGTGTGGTTGCATGATAATTCAGTATAGCACGATTGGTAGGGATCGCCAAGATATGGTCCGGCCGCGCGGATCACGGATGGGGTGAGCGCCGGGTGGACCTGCGGCCATCGGTTGACCTTCACCGACCTGCTCCCTGGTGTCAGCGCAGGGGCGATCCGGTGGATCGTCCAGCCGGCGCGAAGCGTCCGAAGAGGACGATTCCAACCGGCCTGAATGGTTCATCTTGACAACCATGCCCTTTTCTCTATAATGAGCACTGCCATGACATGAGCACGCAGCAACGAAACAGGAGAAGATTGAATTGCAGAGGAATTTCACGCTCACCATAGATGACGTACCCTACTCAATCGTCGCCGAGGGCAACAACATCTCTGTTGATGGCCGGTCGTTCACGGTCGAGATCACCGCTGAAGGGCAGGTGCTGGTAGACGGCATTGCCTACGAGGCTACACTGGCAGACAAAACGGCGATCGTGGATGACAGGGCATACACTGTACAGGTGAGTGGACTGTCCCTGACACCGTCCACAGCTTTGGATCCTGCCCCACCTCCGGTGGTCTCACCTGTAGGGGTGACAGCCCGGACCGGCGCGGATTCGGTAGTGGCGATCATGCCCGGCAAAATAGTCCGCGTTTTGGTTGAGGAGGGACAGACAGTTGTAGAAGGGCAGCCCGTCTGCGTGTTGGAAGCAATGAAGATGGAGAATGAAATGCGTGCCCACCGCCGCGGGGTGGTGCGAGCAGTCCACATAAAGGCCGGAGAAGATGTCGAGAAAGGCCAGGCGTTGGTGGAGATTGCATCCGCTTGATGTAGGGGCTGAAGTAGGATATAATAAATCCCGCAGATTTTGCTTCCGTCCACACGGGTGAGCAAAAAAGATTGACTTACCTCGCTGAAACAGAAATCCACCTGCCAGGTGCCGGGCAGCACGTCACAGCCGCTACACTCGAAGCCTTTTCAGACTCACATGGTATGGGCCCGCACAAAGATTGACCTGTAATCCTGAGGTCTGAAATGATTTAGCAAAGCCTAAGGAGGGATTATGTTACTCCAGGGTAAGATTATTGCAGAGAGCCCCATATACCGGGGCAACGCCCGCAAAACCCTGTTCACAAGGGACGGTGACGGTACCGAACGTCTGGTCTCACTGGCAGGTGAGATAGCGGGCACAGCTCAGGCTCTGATGGACGCCTTTATCGGCTCCTCATCAGACGGCAAAAATATCGGCCTCCTCAACCGGCTCTGGCAGCGTCTGTACGGCGCCCCAATGCCGGAACGGCTCATCACTCAGGTAAAATGCAAACTCCAGGAGGGATCCTATACCCGCGACCGCTTCTTCGACCTCCGGATGGGGCTTAAACTGGACGAAGATCGTTGGGCAGCCGAGGCCAACGCTAACTATAAGATGGAGACCGTTTTCCGCCACGCTACCTTTGACTTCTCAATGACGGTGAACGACAAACTCCTCCAAGAGGATGGTAACGCCTCGAAATTGTATTACGTACTCCAGGAGCTCCAAGAAGGCCGTTTCTGGTTCGGGGCCGGTAAAAGCAAGGGCCTGGGACGTATCAGACTGGAGATGGAGCTGCCCTTCTCCGCTTCAACATCTCCTCAACTGCGCCCCAACGTGAATCATCTCAGCATCGTCCTGAGCTTCAACGCGCTCAATCCGGTGCTGGTCGGCTGGAACTGGGGCAAAATAGACCCCGAAGCCCCTGCTTTTGCCGCGGTTGACGGGCAGGTCCTCGTCAGAGCGATGCGTGAGCTGCCGGACCCTGTCCGCAGTCGCCTGGAAATGGCACTGAGCGGTCCCATCTTCAGCCCCGAGGATTGGAAGCACAAATTCAGCGATTACCTGCCCCGTACCATAGCAATCTGGCTGCAAGAGCGATCATCTGGCGAGGCCGAAACCTGGGTACTCCATTCCAAAGCGCTGGCCAGACTCAGTAAGGGAAAGTACGCCCTCTCGAAAAAAGTGATTGACGCCGTCACTCCGCTGTGTGAGCAACCTTTCCCCAGCCTTGAAGCGGCCGAGGCTGCGCTCGTTGAGGCTCTGGGAGACAAAGCCAATATGGCCGGCCGCATACTCAAGGAAATGGAGAAGCAAATTCAGAAGCGTCAGGCACTGGACCAGGCAGCCTGGCAGGAACTTGTTCAGGCCCTGGGGATAGACGATAGCATGAAAGAGCGGGCAGCGGCCAACCTCCACGATGAGTCCGCGCTCACCCAGGTGCTCAAAGAAGCCTGCCGGGCAGTGCTACCACGTCTGCATCTGCAGGTGGATAAACAAATTCAACTGCTCCAAAGCGATAGCTGGGTGGATGCAGAGATAGCCGGGCGCCAGGCCCACATGCAGATCAAGACATTGCTGCTGGAGGGCAAGATCAGTGAAAGACAGTGGAGCGACCGCAATAATCCTCCCGAAGGGATCAGCCTGGAGGCCTGGCACAGCTTCCTCGACGAGCACAGCCGCGTGCGCTATCACCATATCATCCAGCCGAACAATCTGCGCAAGAGCATCAGCAACGATCGCAACTTCATTGCTTTCCTGGAAGCCTACCGTACCCGGGTGCGCCAGGAGCTGACGCAGCCATATCACATTGACTTCCGTTTTGGCGGCCCATTCAACCGTGAAGTCTCCCGCAAGTATGGCAAACCATACGACACCATGTTTATGCGCATGCTGGCCTGGTCTCCATCCTCCCGTGAGGAGGGGACCTGGGAGATTTACATACCCGGCAGCACAATCAAAGGAGCTTTCAGGAGACGAGCCTCGCAGGTGCTGAAGACATTATGGGGTGAGTCTCCCCACACCGAGGCAGTGCTTGATCGCCTGTTCGGCTCGCAGGGACGTATAGGGGCCATTTTCTTCTCAGACGCCTACCTGGTAGACCCAATCGATCCGGAGCGTAGCTGGTGCTCTATGGATGGGGTGCGTATGGACCCCCGTACCGGCCGTCCGGTGGAAACAGCCAAACGCGATTACCTCTTCGCCTACGGTAAACATCTGCTCTTCCAGATGAGGATAGACGTACAGGACATCACCGAAGAGGACATGGAGATGCTTTCCATCCTGTTACACCTGCTGGACGACTTCAGACACGGGGATATTCCGCTGGGCGGTGAGAAGACATGCGGTTTCGGCTGGATGCAGGCTAACGTGGATAAAATTACCTGGCTGACCAGCTCGCCGGATGACATTGTGACCCGCACAATCTTTGCATGCCATCGGCCGGTCCAGGAAGGCATCTGGTATCGGTTGGAACTGGAGGACGAGGCCGCAGCAAACGGCCTGCCGACCGTTGCTCCGCTGCAATCCCGCCAGAAGGTGCAAAAGCCTGTCCGTGCCTCTGCCGGCTTTATCTCCCACCGCGCCTTCGGCGGCTACTGTGGCAAGCTGGTCGCAGAAGCAGAGATGCTAACCCCCACACACATCCGGGAGAGCGGCGAGCCTTCCTTCACAGCCGAACTCGATGGTAACCTCATCAACGGCTGGGACTTCTTCTCAATGGCCCCACCTCAGGCAGACAGACGGCCTGATTCCAGGCTTTACGCGCTCCCCAGCAGGAGTATCAAGGGGCTGCTGCGCCACACCTACGCTATTGCCAGCGATTCACTTGAACCCTCGTCCAGCCTGAGCAACCTCAATCCGGTTGACAGTCTGTTCGGCTGGGTAGGGGCAGGACAAAACCAGGCTATTATGGGCAGACTATCGGTCGGGTTTGGCTTCTTCGATACACCGGAGCTGGCCTGGTTCAAGGTTGCCTATCCTTACACCGGATGGGCATATAATGGGAAGTGGCACTTCACGGAAGGGCAGGAAACGGTCAAGCACCTCATCGCCCAGACCTGGCGGCTCTTCCCGCACACGCCGCTGGCACCCTCTGTAAAACAGTTGGAGGCATTTCAACCCGATACCGTCCAGGCCAATTATTTCAGAGCCATTATGCCCGGGGGAAAGGCACGTTTCACAATCCGCTTCTGGAACCTGGAGGAAGAGGAATTGCGCCGTCTGATCTGGTGTCTGGTGCTCGAGCCGGGGCTGGCTCACAAAATCGGCCACCACCGCTACCTTGGCCTGGGCAGCCTGCGCATACGACTGTTGCCGGAGAGCTATCTGATTGACTGGGAGAAGCGCTATACCGGCGAGCCCTGGCGTCAGCCCATCCGCGCCGAGGAGTGGGGCACACCTGCGGTCGTCGCGTACTACGCTGAGTTGAAAAAGGCACTGGATGCTCAGTCCATTTGACTGGCTGCGCCTGAGCCGCACAGGCTCTGAGCTGCTGGCCACCATGCACCTCATAGCCGAATCCACCGGGCTTCCCCTCACCGGGGAGCCCGGTCCACCTCATTCCGCCCTGAATGGCCCCTGTCCCCGCTGTTGGGTCTATGCGCGCAAGGTGGATAAGCGCCGGTATCGCTACTGTCCCACCTGCCAGGCAATTTTGACCCGCGCCTGGCGTCTGCATGCCGTTTCCCCCAAGACTATCCTGCTTTGGGGGTTCGTCAATCAATTGCCGAGACAATTACGCGACCCCGGCATTTCTCGACATATACGCCCGATCGGTTCTTATGTCCATGACGAAAATCACTTCCTGCTCGCGCTTTACTATCGGGATCTGAAAAGCTGGCTGCGCGAGATGGTCCTCTATCATGGAGACGAGCTTAAAGGATTTATCCAGATATTCCCGACTGTAGGGACTTCCGCCCCCACAATGGGAGAATTGCTTACCCGGATCGTCTATCACGACAACCGCTTTCCTATGGATCGCCTGCGTGTGCGGTTCTTTTCAAAATTCAACCAGGTCTTCCATCCCCACACTTACGACAAAAAAGGCATATTGACCTTCGATATAGCCGAGTTCCTCAGTATACTGGAGATGGCATCCGTCTTCCGTGCGATGCTGCGGCCAGAGGAGCAAAAGCTGCTCTATAAGCTCATGAGCCTGGAAGACGTGGGGAATATCCAGTTCTACTGGGGTAGAATCATGGGCTACTTCAGCCAGGAAGTCCGTGATATGCTGAACGCCTGGAAAGTGCGCTATTGGTCGGAAGCGCAGGCGAACCTGTTCTACAAATTGATCGAATATGTTGAGCTTTATCAACCAGATCAGTCTGATTCGCTACCTGATAGTCTGGAAAGTTAACGGATCGCTGATCAGGCTACCCACCTGCCTTTCTATAGAACTCTCACGAGTGCTGGGCACTATTATCGCCAATCGCCTGCCCACAAAGGAGGCCCGTGCGTGGCGCAAAGCGATGATAAGCACCGACCAGGAAAGGCAGGATCCGCTCATACTATCGGCGCCTCCTCCCTCATCTCCATGGCCGCTTGAGGTGGTATTGTTCCCCTACCCTGGGAAACGCATATATGGTTGGGGCGAGCCGGTGATATGGGAGCTAAAACTGCTCGGTGACCATGCCGACCATACGCTCTTCCTCGAAGTGCTCCTGCCGGCAATGGAGGAGGCGGCCACGCAGGCAAACCCCTCTCCACGCAGCCTTTGGGGACGCTTCGATATCCACGCAGTTTACGCTGCCAGGGGGAGCAAATGGGAACCTGTGGTCACCGAAGGAAAGTTGAACCTGAATTACCGACCCACCCCAACCCAGTGGGCGGATAGGTTAAGTTTCTCGCCAGACCCCAGCCGCCCTCTACACCGTATTCACTGGCTCGTCCCATTCGAGCTGGAGGGATCAGGGGAACCCACACTTTACGATGTACTGAATGCGCTGGTAGCTCGCCTGACATTATTTGTGCCCGGCAAACGTCCTGCCCCCGACGACGTGTGGGCATGGCTTCCTGTTGAGGAGCGGAAGGCGCTTCAGACCCTCCTGGAGGAGGCGAAGACCATTGTCCCGACAAATTCGGCACTCAAAAGAGCTCTGAAAGGCTGGCCTGGTCTGTGGATGGGCACTCAAACCTATGCCAGTATCCCACGCCGGGCAGTGCCGTATCTGGAACTGGCTTCCATTTTACATATAGGCAGGCATACCCATTTTGGGTGCGGCACTTTCAAGATGGCGTAGTCCGAGGTCATCTGCCGCAAGGAGGAGCGCATCATTGACGGAGTGGAAGACACAAAAGAGCAAGGGCCTGATAACCGGTAGCGGTCTGATGCTGGCCATTATTCTGATAGACACCGGCCTGATCTGGCTGGCGACTGAGCGGCCTCTGACGATCGGGACATTCGTTATCGGCCTGGCTGTGTTGACAAGCCTGTTTTTCCTGGTATTGATCGGGTACTGGTTGTACGGGCTCGCCCGCTCAAAGTATATGCTCGACCGGAATGCACTGGTAATCCGGTGGGGGGCGGTCGAGCAGATCATCCCCACCACACAGATTCAGCGTGTGCTGACCGGCGAGGAGATTAAAGGCAACATACGCTTCTACGGCGGCATGTGGCCAGGTCACTGGGTGGGCTACGGGGAAGTGGCGGGTGCAGGTCAAACCCTGTTCTACGCTACGGTCCCCCCAAGAGCACAGGTCTACATTGTCACGCCTGGTCTCAGTTACGGCATTTCCCCCGCCGATAAAGATGGCTTTTTAGCCTCGCTACACAAACGTCTGGAAATGGGGCCAACCCAGCTTGTGGAGCAGGGTTCCCTGCTGCCCGGCTTTGTGCACTGGGCCATCTGGCGAGATCGGCTCGGGCTGGGTATGTTGCTGGCAGGCTGTATTGCCCTCCTGACACTGGTGGGCCTGCTATGCTTCTATTTCCCGGCACTGCCTGATGTGGTGCCGCTTCACTTCGGCGCCACCGGCGTCCCTGATAGACTGGAAGCGCGCGGCGGCATCTTTATCGTCCCCCTGATCGGCCTGCTGGCCCTTTTGTTCAACGGCACATTGGGGGCACTGGCATACCGTCGTGAGAAGATGATCAGTTACCTGTTGTGGGGAGGAGCGGCACTTATCCAGATACTGATCTGGAAGGCAGCACTTGACATTCTGGGACAGGCAGTCTGAACATACAGGATAACATGAGTTCACCTGACTTCTGGGAGTTGGTCGGTGGGTTCTGTCTTTCACTCCTCATCGGCCTGACAGGTTATCGCCGGGGCGCGCTCAGCGAAAGCGGCGTAATTGGTGCGCTCGTCACCGGCACACTTATCTTTGGATTGGGAGGATGGGAATGGGGCATCCTGCTCATTGCCTTTTTCGTTTCCTCCAGCCTGCTTTCCTTCTACCGCAGCGCGGATAAAGAGGCACTGGCAGAGAAATTCGCCAAAGGCCACCGGCGCGACCTGGGCCAGGCTTTGGCGAACGGGGGCCTGGCAGCAGCCCTGGCAACAGCCTCGTCCCTCTGCGCGCACAAAATGTGGTTTATCGCCTGCGTGGGTGCACTGGCTGCCGTCAACGCAGACACCTGGGCCACCGAACTGGGTGTGCTGGGCCGCTGCCCGCCCCGTATGATCACGACCGGCCGGCAGGTCGAGGTGGGAACCTCGGGTGGCATCACCCGGCAGGGAAACGTAGCCGCACTGGGTGGGGCATTTCTTATCGGAGCGATAAGTGGTATCAGCCTCTTGCTGCTCGGCGAGGGATGGCAAAGCGCTGCAATATCTTTGACAGCCGGGACGGTGGGGGGTATGGCCGGTGCGCTGACCGATAGCCTGCTGGGCGCCACCGTCCAGGCCACCTATTGGTGCGATACCTGCCACAAGGAAACAGAGCGGACGCTCCACCGCTGTGGCCAACAAACACGGCTTCACCGGGGGTGGCGCTGGCTGAATAATGATGTGGTGAATTTCCTGGCTTCCGTCGCAGGCGCACTCGTCGCTGTGACACTGGGATGGGTGCTCAACAAATGACCACTGCCTCGCAGGAGCGCGGGTGCAGACGAACCCTTTTCCTCGGCACTCTGGTAGCAGGACTGTGTCTGATCGCCAGCGTCTACGCGTGGGAACACAACCCTGATATACTCTACCCGGTCATCACCAACCCTTATGCGCCCTACCCCACCCCTCCGCTCGCTACAGTCTTCGACTTTCCTCTCCTGCCGGCACAGGCTTATGGACCATACATCCAGGGAGTCACAGGCCCCCTGGCAGTTGATACACGTTACGGGGTTCAGAACCCGGCACAAGGGAATCGCTCCAACTGCTTCCGTGACGTGAACGGAGACAGGGTGCCGTTCAGCCAGCTCTATCATGCCGGTGTGGACCTTTTTGCGCTGGATGAGGCGGGCAAAGTGGTGTGGGGCAGGGCCAGCGGCGTGCCTGTCCATGCCGTGGCCGACGGTACGGTGGTCTTCGTGCTCGACGCCGGCAATGAGGGAGAGATCATCGGGATCGAACACCTGCTGGCCGATGAGGGGAGGGTATACTCTGTATACTGGCATGTACGCGACCCTCTGGTCCAGGCAGGGCAGCCGGTGGCGCGCGGGCAGGTCATTGCCGCAGTGCACGATATGGGACTGAACAGCCATTTGCATTGGGAGATGCGCACATTTCTCGACGGCTCGCACATATTCCCCGAGGGAACTGCCGGCGCGCGGGGCACATGTAACCGGCAAATTTCTGGCGTGGGCTACACCTGGGACGACGATCCGGCACATGCCCACCCCGATTACTATGGTTATCTCGACCCAATCGCTTTCGTCACAGCGCATAAGTAACCGGATATGAGCGATAAGATCAAAGGAGTGGGCCTGCTTTCTGGAGGACTGGACAGCACCCTGGCGATACGCATTATGCTCGACCAGGGGATCGAGGTCACTGCACTCCATTTTCGTACCGGCTTTTCATACACGGAGCGCAACCGGCTGGTCGGGCAGGAGCCGCCAGGGCCGACCGACGCAGAACGGATGGCTGCTCTGCTCAACGTGCCCCTCGAGGTCATAAATGTATCTGACGAGTTCATCTCAGTGGTGCTTAACCCACGTTACGGGTACGGCTCAGGCATGAACCCGTGCGTAGACTGCCGGATCTTCATGCTGCGACGCGCCAAAGCCTGGATGGAAGAGCATGGTTACCACTTCGTATTCACCGGCGAGGTGGTCGGACAAAGGCCAAAAAGCCAGATGCAGCAGACACTCATTACTGTTGAGCGACAAAGTGGGCTGACCGGTTACCTTCTGCGTCCTCTGTCCGCCAGATTACTGCCCCCCACAGTCCCGGAACTGCGGGGATGGGTAGACCGGGAACGGTTGTACGGTATTGGCGGGCGGGGGCGTAAGGAACAGATCGCACTGGCCGCCTGTCTGGGTATCACAGGTTATGCTCAGCCTTCAGGAGGCTGTTGTTACTTGATTGACCGCAACTACTCGCGGCGGCTGAAGGATTTCCTGCACCATCCGGCCGAAGGCAGAGAGGCGCTGAACAAAGAGTTTGTGCAACTGCTCGCTGTTGGACGCCACCTGCGCCTGCCCTCCGGGCGCAGAGTGGTCATCGGACGGCACGAGGGTGAGAACGAGTACCTGAAGCACTGCGGGGTCCAGGGAGTACTCCTGACTACAATAGAGTGCCCCGGCCCCACAACACTGGTGGCAGGTGAACCGTCGCGAGATGAGATCGAGCTTGCCGCCCGTATCACGGCCGGGTACTCTGATGGGAGGAACAGGGCGGCAGTTCTGGTTGAGATACGCCATAGCGACGCAACGGTCGAGCTAATGCGGGTGACGCCGCTGCCTGGTGATGAAAGCCACCTGTGGATGGTTTAACCCATCCCAGGCAGGACAACTGCTCGCAGTTGTCCTGCAGAGATCAGGGGAACGGTGCTTGACCTGCTGCAATTTGTGTGGTATCCTGAGACCAGTACTCAACGATAGGGGCGGGCACGAGGGGAGATGCCATGAACCATACAAGAACAGGCTCGCGGTTGAGACGCACCCTTGCCCAATTGCGTATCAAAATAACGCTTCCATACGTTCTGCTGGCACTGCTGGTGGCATTTGTGGCTGCTTATCTGGTCTCCCGGTTGCTGGTCGGGATACTGGAGGATCGTTTCCAGACAGCATTGCTCGACGCCGGCAAAGAAGCCGCCGACACAATCGTGCGTATAGAACGGGAACAGCTTGACCTCTGGCGATTGATCGCTTACTCAGAAGGGTTCGCTGAGGAGGTAGCCCAGGGAAACGGAGAGAGGGCAGGGCTGGTAGCCAGCGGGCCGGCCGTCAACGCTCGCATAGACTGCCTCGACGTGGTGGACCGGAACGGCCGCCCGCTTTTTGCCATGCATCACCAGTCTGGTGGTGGGCCTGTGGACTACGCTTTCACACCTGGCGGCGATTACCATAGCTGGAAGATCGTACAGATGGTGCTTGCCGGCGAGGTGGACGAGTTCGGCGATAAATATGCCGATCTGATACACACTGACTGGGGATGGGTCTTTTATACCGCCGGCCCAATAAAGCAGGAGGGGCAGGTCGTCGGCGTGCTTCTGGTTGGGTCTTACCTGGATACCATAGTACAACGGCTTGACAACGTGGTGATGGCGCGCATATCCGTCTACACAGACCGGTGCGGTCCGCCGATAGCGACAACGTTTGCCAGAGAAGAACAAAACGTCCTGGCACTGGATGAGGCGACATGTAAACTTGTCCTGGCAGAGCAGGAGAACAAAGTGCACAGGAGAGACATCGAAGTGGCAGGACGAGGCTATGCCGAGGTCATGGGTGCCTTCGAGGCACGCCATGGCAGAGACCTGGGGGTGCTCTCTGTGGCCATGCCTCTCTCCTTCGTCACCGACACCCGTCACCCCACGCGCGAGTATCTGCTGGGACTCTTCGGGGTGGCAACCGTTATGGTGTTGATAGCCGGCACTGTGGTGGCCAGCACTGTAGTGCGGCGGGTGCGCCGGCTGGCGGCTGCCACACAGCGGGTCGCCACAGGGGATCTGTCCACACAGGTGGAGTCACATGGCTATGACGAGGTTGCCTCACTGGCCGAGGACTTTAACCGTATGGTTGCCCAGCTACGGGAAGGTCGGATGTACCGCGACCTGCTTGGCCTGACCGCCAGCCCCGAGGTGGCTGAACGGTTGCGCCTCAGCCTGGAGACCGGGCGTGTGCGACTCGAGGCCCAATCGGTCACCGCCAGCGTCTTGTTCTGCGACATTCGCGGCTTCACGCACCTTTCCGAGTCACTCCAGCCGGAAGACATCATCCGGCTTCTCAACGAATACATGGACGGCGTTGTGAAAGTGATCCGCCGTCACAATGGCGTGGTCAACAAGTTTATCGGCGACGCTGCACTGGCATTCTTCGGCGTCCTGCCGGACTCCACCCCTGGTGATGAGAGCGCCCGCGATGCCTTCGCAGCAGCGACAGCCATGCTGGAATATCTGGACGAGTTCAACAGCAAACGCCTGGAGCGGGGGGATTCGCCTCTGCGCGTCGGCATAGGTATCAATACCGGCCTGGTTGTGGCAGGAGCACTGGGCTCCCAGGAAAGGTTCGAGTATACCGTCCTCGGAGATACCGTCAATGTTGCCCAGCGCCTGAGCGATCTGAACAAAGATTACCCGGACTACGATCTCTTCATCAGCGCCAGCGCTTACGAGGGACTGAATGAGCAACTGAAAGCACAGGTCGTACATATAGGCACGGTGCAGGTGAAGGGGCGTTTGGCACCGGTGGACGTTTACGCCCTGAAGAAAGGATGACATGGAACGAGGTACCAACCTGGCCTGGTGGCTATTTGCGCTGCTCTCGGTTGGATTGGGGCTATTGGTCGTGATACTGGCCGTCCATTTAGGGTTTCTCCCCCACTGGCCTAATGCCTACGCTGATTCTCTGAGATCGAAACTGAGCGCCGATTACAGTGTGGACCCGGCGGAGATGCCCCGTCTGAGGCCGGTAAGGCCTGAATTGCTGCTGGACGTCTTGAGCGAGGAGGGAATGGCAGGCACACGTATGCCCCCAGGCCCCCTGGCGACCTGGGAGGCCATCATGAGCGCAACGCCAACTTTCACCCCCTCCCCCACAGCCACACCGACGAACACGCCCACCCGTACCCCTACCCCCACCAGCACACCTACCGCCACGTCTACCCCAACCCCAACTCCTACCAGCACCAGGCGACCCACCCGTACACCCACGCTCACGCCCACCATCACTCCCACACCGATCATCACCGAAACACAGACGGCAACTCCCCTGCCTTCGGTTGGACCGGGTGAGCCTCCGCCTGCATCACCGCCACCACCGCCGCCCCCCACACCCACTCAGCCTGCATCACCTCTATCACCGCCTTGAGATATGCAGGACATTGTCGGGGAACTCAGGCGCTGGCTGGCAGACGGAGAACAAATCGTCCTGGCCACAGTCGTGTGGGCGGAAGGGCCAGTGCCACGCGCTCCAGGGGCACGTCTGGCGGTGACCGCGAGCGGGCGGCTCTGCGGCTCGGTCAGTGGCGGCTGCGTTGATGGTGCTGTCATCGCTGAGGCACAGGAGGTGCTTGAGGGCGCCGGGCCGAAACGGCTGCGCTACGGCATCGTGGACGAGAGCGGCTGGGAAGTGGGATTGGCCTGCGGGGGTAAAATCGAAGTTTTTGTCGAGCCGCTGGTGAAGCTTCACCAGCGCCTGCTTGACGCGCTGGAAACCGGGGATACGGTCGCATTCTACACCCGCCTGGACGATGCGGCCCATCTCCTCACCTGGGCTGACGGGCGTATGGAGGGAGATACCTCCCTTGCACTCCCATGCGCTGCCCCCCACAACACCCCTGCTCCCACGGCGACATTGTATCACCACCCCGACGGCGATCTCTTCTGCGAACTTTTTATGCCACCTCCCCGTCTGATTGTCATTGGCGCGGTCCACGTGGCTGTGCCGCTGGTAAGCATGGCACGGATACTGGGCTTCCATACCATGGTTGTGGATGCCCGCCGGGCTTTCGCAAACCCGGAACGTTTCCCATACGCGGACGAAATCCTGGTCGCCTGGCCCCAGGAAGCACTCGATGCCAGAGGACTCGGGCCTCAAGACCACATCGTCGTGCTCACCCACGATCCCAAATTCGACCTGCCGGCTCTGGAGATAGCGTTGCGCAGCCGGGCCGGCTACATCGGATTGCTTGGTTCACATACCACACAGGCGCAGCGGAAAGCGGCGCTTGCGGATATGGGCTTTAGTGAGGAGGAATTGGCCCGTATTCACGGCCCGGTGGGGCTGGACCTGGGAGGCAATGCACCTGAGGAGATCGCGCTCTCTATCATGGCAGAAATCGTCGCCATACGACATGGACGGAGCGGCAGGGCGGCAGCCAGATGCGTATGAAGGCCGAGGCGCTCAGGGGACTCCTGCTTATCTGCTTCACCATGCTCATGCTTTCAGGTCCAGGATGTGGTGTGTACCGGTGGTATTCCACCCCTACACCTGCTCCCACACCGACGGCCACGGCTACCCCGTCCCCATCTCCCACCCCCTACCCGACGCTGAGGCCCACCCTCACGCCGGAACCGCCCGACACCGGCTGGCAACCACTCCTCCCGGGAGTGGAACTGCGGCAGATGAATGTTGAAGACGGCCCCGTCACCGAGCGCGTGATCATCGTGAGGCTTGATCCGGAGATCGCCCGCTTCCGTGTCCACTACGATCCGGTCCGTCCCCTCCCTGTGAGCGGATGGGCTACTCTCCTTGAGGCGCCGCTGGTGGTCAACGGTGGCTACTTTACCCCAGAAAATGAAACGGCAGGGCTGCTCGTCAGCCAGGGTCACACCTGGGGCAGGCCATACGGTGACTTCGCAGGCATGTTTGCTGTTACCGCAGACGGAAAAGTAAGTGTGCGCTGGCTACGTCTCCAGCCTTACGATCCCAACGAGCCGCTGCAAGAAGCCATCCAGTCGTTCCCTGTACTGGTCAAGCCGGGCGGCGTGATGGGCTTTCCTGCGGATGCTGATGATGGGCGCCCGGCCCGCCGTACCGTCGTGGCTCAGGATCGTCAGGGAGATGTGTTATTCATCGCGGCGCCGCGCGGCTACCTGAGTCTGCATAAGCTGGCCGTCTTTCTCTCATCCTCTGATCTGAACCTCGATATAGCGCTTAATCTGGACGGCGGTTATTCAACCGGCATGTGGCTCGAGACGGTCAGCCGTTCTGTGCAGATTGACTCTCTCGTCCCGGTGCCCTCGGTCATCTCCGTTGAACTGCCAGCGGCCCCATAAAATCCGCAAGACGAAACCAGTCCCCGGCACGTGCTTATGCGTATAAGAATTGTATCACGGCCAAACCTGTGGCCTGGCAACGACACAGGCACCGGTTATCGCCCATTCTTCTGAGATGACGATCCAGGAGCTGATCGAGCGTACCCTGGCAGGCGACGAGATTGCGGCCAGGGAACTCCACGATATGCACTACCCGGCCATCCTCCGACTGGCTTACCTGCTTCTGCAAAATTTAGACGACGCCGAGGATGCCACACAGGAAGCCTTCCTGTATGCTTTTAACAACCTGGAACGGTTCGATCCACACCAGGCCAGCTTCGGCACATGGCTTAAGATCATAGTAACCGGTCGCTGTCGGGACATGCAGCGCCGCTCCCGTCGTGCCCGGTGGCTCTCTCTGCAGTCGCTGCTTGAAGCCGGTTACGACCCGGAGGACGAAACGCCCGCTCACCGGCCAGACACAGTGCTCGAATTGGTGGGAATACAACAGATGGTCTGGGAAGCACTGGAACAGGTGCCACGCAAATCGCGTCAGGCCCTCATTCTGCGCTATTTTGGGGAGCTTTCCTACCCGGAGATAGCACTTGCCCTGGGTTGCACAGTGAGTACCGCCAAGTCGCGCGTGGCCTACGGCCATCAGGTACTGGCCAGTCTGCTGGGGCAGGAAATGGAGCTCGAAGCGAATTGCTCGACAAAGTAGGGGATGGTTCATTGTGAATAAGCATCTCAGCGACCACCAGCTAATCTCCTATCTGGACGCTCAAAGGGAAACGGGTAAACAGGATCACCTCGAGCGGGTCGAGGCCCATATCCTTGCCTGCTCAACATGCCGTGTGCGCCTGGAACGCCTGACCAGAACAGCCGCCCTGCTCACCAGCACATTACAGGCCGCAGGGGACCAGGTACCTCTCCACCCTGAGCGCTCCTGGCACAGGGTGAAACATAAGCTGGAGAAGCGACGTGTGCGCAAAAGCGCACCAGCACTCCACCTGCTTCTCCGTTACGGTGCCATATTTGCGCTGTTGGCCCTTACCGCAGGGAGCATTGCGGGGCTGATCCACACACTGGCCGTCACCGGTCCAGATCAGGTCTCCACAACACCCACGCCAGGGCCGGCTTTTCCTCCCACTGCCAGCTCATCGTCTGCACCGCCAGGCCCGTTGCCGCGCCAACAATCATATCAGACGAACGTCCCGCTTTCTCTACTTATCCTGGGCAGCGATGGAGAAAGCGCCGATTCCGATGAGATTGACGCTCTGATGCTCCTCCACCTGGTGCGCAGAGAAGATTCGGCCAGATACGCCCTCCTGATCTCTATCCCCCGTAATCTCTACCTCGACCTGCCCGGCGGCGGTCAGGCCACCGCCGGCAGCCTTTACAGGCTGGGAGAAGAAGAGGCAGGCAATGGTCTGGTCTTCACAGGCCAGGCCATCTCGGCCACGTTGGGGGTAAGTGTCGAACGCGTCGTCCTGCTGCATTTCGAGGGCTTCATCAAATTGATTGATCTCATCGGTGGAGTAGAAATTGACGTACCCTATCAGATTGACGACCCTGATTTTCCGGATGGCCATGGCGGGAGCGAGCCGCTTTTCATACCGGCAGGTCGTCACCTCTTCGACGGCGCTGCTGCGCTCCGCTATGCCCGCACCACAGTTATACCTGAGGCAGGGTTCGATCGCACCTTCCGCCAGCAACAAATCGCGCTGGCAGTCTACAGGCGCGTAACCCAGCCGGGGGTCCTGGCTGGCCTGATCGCCCGGGCGCCAGCATTGTGGTCGTCGGTGTCGAACGACCTGGAGACGGACCTTTCTCTCAGCGAAGCCATAGACCTGGCCCTGGTGATGAACAATCTGACAACCGAGGAAATCGTCACCGTTTCCATCGAAGAATGCTGCACCGTTCCCTATACCGCGCCGGGCACAGGACGCGTCTTGCTAATCCAGGAGGAGAGGCTTGAGGAATTACTGCAAGCCGTGGATGTAAATGGAGATGAGTAGATGATCCCAACCAACAGCTTTGTAACTCCTACCAGGTCCATCAAGGTTTTGATTATGTTTCTGATTCTGTCTCTCACGGCAGCCTGCCACGCCGGCAAGCAGCCCGTGACCAGGCCACAACCCGTCTATACGGCAGTGCCAACTCCCACATTTGTGCTGGGAGCTTCCATAAAAACGCTGCCCACACCCACGCCCACCCCACATGTTAAACTTGAGCCGGTCACGCTGTTACTGCTGGGGGTTGACCGCCGTGGCCCGGAAAGCGATCTGAGAAATACCGACACACTGATGCTGTTCTATCTGGATCGTGAGGGCCGACGTATGGTGATACTATCCATTCCCCGCGACCTGTACGTGGAAATTCCCGGCCACGGTGAGGGGCGCATCAATACCGCTTACGCGCTCGGGGAACTCGATGGAACAGGGGGACTGGCTCTGGCCAGGCAGACCGTTTCAGCCACTCTCGGGATTCCGGTGCAACATGCCGTGCTGATAGACTTCAACGTCTTCGTCACCCTGGTTGACGCCATCGGCGGGCTGGACGTAGACGTCCCGTACTCTATTTACGACCCTGACTATCCGGACAGCGGAAACGGCTACGACCCGTTCTACCTGCCGGCCGGTCAGCACCATCTGGATGGAGCCACAGCTCTGAAGTATGCCCGCACCCGTGCCACATCTGGGGGCGATTTTGACCGCACGGCCAGGCAGAGGCAGTTAGTTCTGGCAGCGCGCGACCGCATTCTGGAATCTGATATGCTGCCCGCTCTGATTAACAACGCACCTCAACTCTGGTCCACCCTGCGCACGGCGATAGATAGCGATCTGACGCTGGCGGAACTGGCGGACCTTGCCACTATCGCGGCCACCATCCCAACCGAACGTATCACCAGCGCTGCCATAGACCAGGGCTGCACCCATTTCTGGATCACGCCAGATGGTGCTTACGTGCTGCTCGCAGACCGGGAGGCCTTGAGAGCATTGCTAAACGATCTGTTCTCAACACCGCCCGCTTTCGTCTCCACCAGGTGATGCCCTGGCATCAGGTATGCATTCACGCTCTACGCCAGGCGTTGGGTGGGGCCAATCTCTGAAACCCCGGCAACCGGGCCTGGCTGAATCATATCACAGGGCGGGGAACCAGTAGCGTTCTGCCAACATGTCGCCGCCGGTACGCCTGGCGAAAGCCCGCACCTTTTCCGCAGCCTCCGCGATGTCAGCGCCGAGCATTCCCAACTGTGAACGGTAGCAGGCAATGGCGGCGACCTTCATCTCTAATGCCCGGTCGGAGAGAGGGCACAGTCTGGCTTTCCAGTGCCGACCGGCCAGGACGGCGAGCAAAGCCCGCTCATTTTCAGCGTAGGGGTAATCCTCATAGTAGCGCAGATGGAGGCCGGAACACTCCGCAGCACGGCGCACCAACCTGTGATCCACGTGTCCCCCCACCCCCAGGGGCACATACAGTATTCCATCACATGCCAGCGGAAGGGTCCTTACGCGGTCTGTCAATTCGGCTGCCAGCGCCTCGTCGGCAGCATCCACAGCTCCGAACAGCGCCCCTTCGCTGGTGTAGAGGAAACGGCCATCTGGAGCCTGCCGGTATATGCAATCGGTGTACGGCCAGTGCCAGGCCTGCGCCCCCAGCAGGGTCATTGCCTCAAGGTCCTCCGCGCGCCGCATGGCCGGCGCATCATGCGGCAGTTGCCAGCGCCCGTGCATCCCCGCAGCGAAACCCGAGAGAGGAAATGGGGGGCTGCCGGCAAAGACGGTCACCACCAGCACCTGCTCGCCGGACTGCACCTGTTGCCAGACATACCCCCCACAGGAGAGGACCACGTCGTCCAGATGAGGGGACAGGTATATGTGACGGTAATTTGTTACCTCCGGAGCCAGCGTTGCCATTGGTTGATCGGCGCTCTGGCCGCCAGGGCCAGGTCCTGTAAACGGGCCCGGGCGTGCACCTGGGTACTCCATACAGCATTACGCACCTTAGCCACAGGCTGAAACAGGCTTGAGAACAGCGGCCAGTTGTCCACAGCGATGGCCTCGCCGGCCACCCGCTCCGGTTGCCAGTGCAGTACCGCCGCAGCCCAGGTCAGCCCTGCCCCGAAACCCACCAGCACCACGTGGTCACCGGAGCGCAGCCGCCCCTCCTCCAGTGCATCGCATAGCGCAAGAGGAATTGAGGCAGCCGAGGTGTTGCCGTAGCGGTCAATATTGATCACCACCTTCTCCGGAGCAATGCCCAGCCGCTGCACGGCCATCTCAATGATGCGGGCATTGGCCTGGTGGGGGATGAGCAATTCGATGTCATCCCAGGTGAGGCCGCTGGCGCGCACCACGTTAATGACCGACTCGGTCATCTTACGCGTGGCAAATCTGAAGATTCGACGCCCGTCCATACGCAGGTAATGCTCCCGCTTGCGCAGCACCTCCTCGCTGAAAGGTTTGACACAGCCACCGCCGGGGTAAAACAGCGCGTCCCAATCACTGCCGTCAGAGCCAAGCTCGCAGCTCAGGATGCCCGTCGGCTGGTCACTGGCCTCGACCAGAACAGCCGCCCCGCCATCCCCAAACAGGACACAGGTGCTGCGATCAGTCCAATCCACAGCAGCCGAGAGCTTTTCCACGCCCACAATGAGCACCTTGTTGAACAGACCGGTTTCAATAAACTGGCTCGCCGTCACCAAACCGTAGACGAAACCGGTACAGCCTGCCCCCAGGGTGAATGCGCCGGCACGGGTCGCACCAAGTTGGTGCTGAACTATGCTTGAGACCGGGGGGCACAGATAATCCGGTGTCGAGGTAGCGACGATGATCAGGTCTACATCCTCAGGAGAGACCCCCGCCACTTCCAATGCCTTGCGGCAGGAGTCCACCGACATGGTGGCTGTCGTCTCATCCGGACCAGCAATGCGTCGCTCGCGGATGCCCGTACGTGTGACGATCCACTCATCCGAGGTATCCACCATCTGCTCCAGGTCATGGTTGGTAAGGATGCGCTGGGGCACGGATTTGCCCCACCCTGTGATACGAGCGTATCTTTTCATCTGGCTTCCCTCCTCACGTGTTCGCCTGGCCGGGGCTGCTTGCGAAGGATAGCCCGTGCAGGCACCCCAAAACCTATAAAATAAAACACCTGAGAGGGAGCAGAGTTACATACCCGCAAGAGCAGCTCTCTCTCCGCTGGTTGGAATCGCCCTCCAGCATCAGGTTTGCACGCGGGTGTGAGATACACATAACTGGATTCCGCGCGTTGTTCCCATCAGCCCTGCCCGCCGAGCCGCAGTCGTGCACGCCGGACCACTCCGGCGGCCGGGGGCGCGGGTTGTGACCCGCGCCGCACTGTCGTGACCCACGCTGCACGGCTGTGACCCGCGCAGCGCAGAGCCAGTGCGCTGCATCTCGGAATCAGTTATGCGTAAGAAAGCCTGTGCGAGGATGACGCCAGACACTTCGTGCCAGGTATCGGCCCGCCTGCGCCGACAAGCTCAGAGGTGTAGCAAGGACTATCCCAGCGGCAATGTGAAGGTGAACCG
>Ga0209227_1000072_pt1 | contig 80236 bp, 59 predicted proteins | sample YNPBryantNP2012_FD_185815 | JGI IMG/M metagenome (GOLD analysis project Ga0209227, IMG submission 185815) | Anoxygenic and chlorotrophic microbial mat microbial communities from Yellowstone National Park, USA - YNP Bryant NP 2012 (SPAdes)... ...
TGTTTACGGCCTGACCGTCGTCGACCAACAGGGCAAAACCGTACGCACCGGGTCTCGAGACGGTCACGGTCGTGCTGGGGGCCGTGGGGCTGGCAATCGTGGCGGCCGGACCGTAGAGCTGAACCCACTGGTACGTCAGACCCTGCGAGCCGCCGTCCCCGTCGTCCGACGTGGTACCATCGAGCGTAAACGAGAAGTCATCCAGCGGGAGGGTGTAGTTCGGTACGTCGGTCGTGATCCGGGCGGTGGGCGGGTTGTTGCCCGGCTGTCGCTTCTTGAACACCCAGAGGTACTTCGGGGTCGAGATGTCGCTGACCCAGATGTACTCGCCGTTGCCCGTGAAGGAGATCTCCGGCTCACGGAAGTTGATGCCGTTGGGGGCCGCGGAGCCCGCGCGCGTAAACAGCATTTCCCTCCGGGCCGCCAGCGTGCCCATATCGAACGACCAGATCTCGTCAAGGTTGTCGTCGGCCACCCAGATCCGCCCGTCGATGGGGTTCGTGGCGATGCCGGACGTGCTCGTGAACGTTACGCCGGTCGGCACCAGGGGCGTGTCTTCACCCTCTGCGTTGAGCTGCGCGATCTGGCCGCCGGCGAAGACCGCCAGGAGCGCCGAGCCATCCGAGGTGAACGTGAAGTCGTTGAGGTTGATCGTGTTGTACTCGCTCAGCGTGAACGTGTTGGCCAGGTATCGCTTGTACTGGGTGGGGTCAAGCGGGAAGCCCGAGCCCGGCGGATCGAGCGTGGCGTTGAGCGTGTACACGTAGAAGTCGTTGGGGTCGTTTCCGTCGGCCCCGCGGTCTCCGATGACCATCTCGCCGGGATCCACGTTCGAGCCGTCAAAGCCCGGCGGAGCCAGCGCGATGGCGATCGGGTCGTCATCCCGGTCTTCCGTCGGGGTGGTGGGCATCCCGAATTCCTCGATGATCTCCTCGACGGTGTACGGGGCGCCCGTGCGGGGCGACCGGATCACGCCGATGCCCTCTTCGTAGTCGCGGGCGAACCACAGGTCGCCATCGGGCGCGAAGAGGATCGAGGTCGGGTTGTCGATGGCGGCGATCTTCTCGCCTCGAACCCAGAACGGCCCCAGGGGTTCGAGACGGTAGATGCCCCCGCCGGCGCCGAGGGTGTCATCCTGGGCCATATAGAGGCGACCGGGATCCTGGGGATCTTCCACCACGTCGCCCGCAGGAATGGGCAGGACCAGGAGTTCGTAGGCGTAGTAATCGGTCCCATCGATCGTGACGCTGACCGGCTGGGCCAGCGCCGACGGAGCGCCGATGAGGGCGACGGACAGGGCCAGCGCTCCCATCGCCGTGGAAAAGATACTCCCGCACGTGCTTCTTTTCATGTGAACCTCCTCATGATGAGCGGATATGCGGGACAGACCGTGTTCGACCGCAGCCCGCCCTTCACAGATCCATCAACGATAGCGATACCAGATATTGCCCTCGGAGTCCGTCGTCTGATAGAGCCTCGGTGCATACACGGAGGACGCCGAGTCGTTCCATCCCGTGGGCGGGTATTGCCAGCTTCGCGTGTAGATAAAGGCCAGTTGCTTGGGCTTCGCGAAGATCACGTGCCCGTCCAGGTAGCTGATGTTCAGTCCGAACACGCCGTGGTTGTTGCGCGGATCCGGGGTGTTGTTGGGATCCGTGTCATCCGCATCGATCAGCAGAATGGTCTCCTGCGGCCGCTTGACGGTCCCCTGAGTCTTGATCAGGTGCGAGATGGAGGTGTAACTCCCGTCCAGTTTCCGGATGCGAAAGCCGTAACCGTTGATCAGCCTTCCGTCGGGGTACCGGCGGACGCCGTCGTAGAAGCCCCAGACCTCGTAGCTGTGGCCGCCGTCATGGTCGAAGGCGTCCACTGCGTTCTCGTCAAGGTCCTTTTCGAAGTTCGACAGCACGGCGTTTCCGTAGCGCGACGGCTTCTCGCGGTTCTTCGCATCGTCGCGGATGATGTTCTGCGTGCTCGGGCACAGGGCGATGTGGTGGTCCGGCAGGTATTTCGGAAAGATGTGAAGCAGGCTGTCCGTTCCGTTGTTGTAGTTCCCCGGGTTGCGGTTGAACATGAAGAAACCGCTCCGGTCCGAGTCCGCATACTGCATGCATGCATGCCATGTCCATCTGCCGCTCGTTGTTGGCGCAGATCACCCGACGTGCCTGCTCCCGCGCCCGCGTCATCGACGGCAGGAGGATCGCCACCAGCAACGCGATGATCGCGACCACTACCAGGAGCTCGATCAGCGTGAAAGCCAGCCTCTCAGACCGACAACGGTTCATGTGACTATGCTCCGCGAAATGTCCGGATACCGTCGCCCGGCCGGATTCCCCAACTGTGCTGCCGGCGACGGCTGGGTACCTGCTGCCCACCAGTGCGCCTGCGTCTCCCCGGCGTCCGTGCTCCCGAGACGGGTCGCCGACGCCGAGGAAGCATGGTTATCGGTGTCTCACTGTATTACCGGCCCCCCAACTCCAAATCAAGGAATAATGCTGACGGGGTTCACGTCCTTATCTCTCAGTAAATACTGGAGTTGTGTGGATCACTCTGGCTTGGCGCTAAAAACGCGCATTTTCTCCGGCCGCCGGCGGAGCCGGAGGGTCCAGCGCGCGTCCGGCATCTGCCTTTTCTTTGATCTGAAAAGATGCTTAGGCCCGATACGGACCCCACAGAGTCCGCGCCGGCCCGTGGCTTGAGCGTCGTGCCAACGGCGAGCGATCTGGACGCCGGCCCGACGGGAAGGCTTGGCACTGGCTCATGAAAGGCTAAGGCAAGGACGTGAGGCTGGCGCGGGCATCGCAGGAGGTCTGGCGGCGCTCAGGATGGAGAGCAACGCGGCCTTGAGCAGGGGCCGGCTGGGAGCGTCCATCCCGCCGGGTCCCGGCGCGGCGGCGTGCGGCCGGGAGGGTGCGCCGCACCTCCGAACGTGCGGAGACATGGAGCGCCGGCGCGGGAGGCGGTCGGCTCTTGCCTTGGCGAGGGGCGGGCCGTTGGGGTAGAGTCAGAAGTTCTTGGCGGGGCGGGTGGGAGCGAGGCTCCATCCCGTCGCCCCGGAGGAATCATCCAGGGTGTACCATGGCAACCGATGTGAAGCGAATCGGAGAGATGGTCGCGGCCGAGTCCGCGCCCGTCCGCCGACTCATTGATGAGGTCGGCAAGATCATCGTCGGCCAGCGGTACATGGTCGAGCGGCTGGTGATCGGGCTGCTTTCGAACGGGCACGTTCTGCTGGAAGGCGTGCCGGGGCTGGCCAAGAGCCTGACGGTCACGACGCTGGCGCGGGCGATCCGGGCCCGGGCCCGCCGGATCCAGTTCACGCCTGATCTGCTGCCGGCGGACCTGATCGGGACGCAGATCTACAACCAGCGGACCGGCGAGTTCACGGTCCGCAAGGGGCCGATCTTCGCGAACATCATCCTGGCCGACGAGATCAACCGTGCACCGGCCAAAGTGCAGTCGGCCCTGCTGGAAGCCATGCAGGAGCGACAGGTGTCCATCGGCGAGGAGACGTTCCCGCTCGAGGAGCCGTTCCTGGTCCTGGCGACTCAGAACCCGCTCGAGCAGGAAGGCACGTATCCCCTGCCGGAGGCCCAGGTGGACCGATTCCTGCTGAAGCTCCGGATCGACTACCCCAGCAAGGCGGAAGAACGGACCATCGTGGATCGGATGGCCTTCACGCACACGGACGGCCAGGTCGAGCCGGTCCTTACACCGTCCGACATCCTGCGCCTGCGGGGCGTCGTGGACGAGATTTACATCGACGAGAAGATCCGCGACTACATCATCGAGCTGGTTTTCGCGACGCGCGACCCGGAATCGCACGGCCTGCCGGAGCTGGCGAACCTGATCGAGTACGGGGCCTCGCCGCGAGCTTCGATCGCCCTGACCCTGGCCTCCAAGGCTCACGCCTTCCTCCAGGGCCGCGGCTACGTCACCCCGCAGGACGTGAAGTCCGTCGGGATGGATGTGCTGCGGCACCGCATCATCCTGACCTACGAGGCGGAGGCGGAGGAAATGGGTCCCGAGGACGTGCTCAAGAAGGTATTCGACTCTACGCGGGTGCCGTGAGCCCGGCGCGCGGTGATGGGGAGGACCGCGACGCCCGGCGCGCCGCCGGGGGGCAGGTCGAACGGCCCCAATGACCGGGTCGGGGCCCCATTCCGGTCCGGTCCCTTTGCGGCGATCGGAAACCCGAAGTGGCTTGAGGTTTTTTCGGGCGTATGACGGCGACACAGACGGATACGGAACGGACCCGCGAACTGCTCCGGAAGGTGCGACGGATCCAGGTCCGGACGGACCGGCTGGCCAACGACGTGGTCGTGGGCGAGTACCGGTCCGTCTTCAAGGGCCGCGGGATGGAGTTCGAGGAGGTTCGCCAGTACATGCCCGGCGACGACATCCGCACGATCGACTGGAACGTGACGGCGCGGACCGGCACCGCCCATGTCAAGCGGTATGTCGAAGAACGCGAGATGACGGCGATCCTCCTGGTCGATATGAGCCTCTCGGGCCGGTTCGGCAGCACGCGGCAGCTCAAGATCGACCTGGCCACGGAGATCAGTGCCGTGCTGGCCTTCTCCGCGATCAAGAACAACGACAAGATCGGGCTGCTGCTCTTCACCGACCACGTGGAGATCTACATCCCCGCCAAGAAGGGCAAGCGCCACGTCCTGCGGGTCATCCGCGAGCTGCTCAACTTCCAACCGGCCGCCGGCGGGACCAACCTGGCCGCTGCCCTCGAGTTCCTCAACCGCGTACTCAAACGAAAGGCCGTGGTGTTCCTCGTGTCGGACTTCATCGACTCGGGCTTCGAGAGGGACCTGGCGCTGACCCGAAGCCGTCACGACCTCATCCCGGTGCGGATTTCCGATCCCCGCGAAACCGCGCTGCCCGACGTGGGGCTGATCGAACTGGAGGACGCGGAGACCGGCGAGCGGGTGATGGTCGATACGCACGGCCGGCGGATCCGGGACCTCTTCGCCCGTGCGGGTGTGGACCAGACCCGAGGGCTGACCCAGCAATTCCGGTCGATGGGCATGGACGTACTGGAGGTTGCGACCGACCGGCCCTACATGAAGGACGTGCTCAGCTTCTTCCGTCGCCGCGAGCGACGGCTGAAGCACTGACGCTCCGCATCCGCACGGGCCGCCCGCCGGACCCCGCCCGGGCAGATGGTTTGAGGCGACCGGCGCAGTCCGGACGGCCGGCCGGAAGGAAGGGATGGCCACCATGACGAGCGACCTGAAGTTCGATCTTCCGCCGCGGGTCCCGCAGCGCAAGGGCCGCGGCCTGGTCGGGATCCTGCTGGCTCTCGTCGCGGGGGCGGCCGGGGGCTTTCTGGCGCGCCCCCTGATCAGACCCGCGGGTCGCGAGGCCGGCCCGCCGCACGCCGGCGCGACCTTGCTGACACCCTCGGAACTGACGTCGCTGGCCGAGGAGCTTGAGCGCAATCAGCTTTACGCTCAGGCCGCCGACATGTGGATTCGGGCCGGCGAGGTCGCTCCGCCGGCCCCGACCGAGAAGGCCGAGCGGCTCTTCCGGATCGGTCGCAACTTGCACCTGGCCGGCCGGTATGAGCAGGGGCTGGCGTACCTGCTGGCGGCGGAAGCCGCCGACGCGAACGGGCTTTTCCGGGCACAGATCAACCGCCTGGTTCTTGAGGGCCTCTCGGCGCTCGGCAAGCAGGACGTCCGCGAGTACCAGGCCCGGCGGCGCACGTCCCTGGATCCCGCCGACAAGGACAGGTCGCCGGCCGTCCTGGCGGAGATCGGCGGCGAGCCGATCACCGAGGCCGACCTGCGCGGCTTCGTCCGCCGGATGGCCGTGCAGCAGCTCGGAGGGCGGCCCGGGTCGCTCGCGTCCGATTCCCTGGAGAAGGCCGTCGAGGAACAGGTTCGACGGTGGATGGAAACGCCCGACGGCCGGCGGCAGATGCTTCAGGCCTATATCGGCAACGAGCTGCTGTACCGCGAGGCGGTCGCCGCTACGCCGGCCGATGACAGGGACGTACAGGAGCAGCTCACCGAGGCGCGACGACAGATCCTCACGCGGACGTACCTCGACCGGTACCTTGTGAAAGATGCCCCGCTCAGCGAGGCGGACATCCGCGATGCCTATGAGGCGCACAAGGACGAGTACGTCGAGCCGGAAGCCGTGAAGGTCGAAGCGATCGCCGTCACGGGACAGGCCGCCCGGGAGGAGATCGATAAGGCGCTACAGGCCGGTACCGACTTCGACGAGCTGGCCCGCCGGCATGCACCCGTCAGCCGACCGGCCGTTCCGAGCGACGCCGAAGCGGCCGCGATGGGACCGGCGCTGTCCGATCGCTGGATCGAGCGGGACGGTTTCCTCCCATTCGTGACGGACAGCCGGGCGGCCCTGGCGCACCTGTTCACGCTCCAGCCGGGTGAGGTTTCACCGAAGTGGTTTGCGGGGCCGGGCGGCCAGTGGGTCAGATTCCGGCTGCGGGATCGGCGGCCGCAACGGGTGCTTGCGCTGGACGAGTGCCGACCGCGCGTCGAGCGGGACCTTCGCGTCCGTCGCCGTGATGAGGCGATGCAACGGCTGGAGCAGGAACTCCAGCGGAAGTACAACGTAGTGATCAGGGAGAGACCGACGGGCCGGTAGGCCCGTCCGGTCGGCGTTCCGCATCGGCATCCTGAACCACGGGGCCGGGAGGACAGGTCACGGCAACATCGCCCAGGCGCCACAACGTACGATGATGCACGGACGCGAAGACCTTCCAGCCACAGGGTTCCCGGCGGTGCGGCAGCGGGCCGGCCCGCTGCCTCGGGCCTGCGGTCGCGGCGGCGGAGCCGGTCCTTCGCCGGGCCTGGTTCTTCGGGCTCCCGCCCTCTGGGGCGGAGGCCGCGGCTGTGTTCCGCGTCGAGGGGCTGATCTTCTGGCGGTGTGCGCCGGGAGGGGCAACCGAACGTGGCTGGCACTGGCCGTCGCGTTGGCAGCCGTGAGTGTCGGTTCGTGCCGAAGGGAAGTGAGACCGGCGACGCAGCCGGCCTGCGCCCCGGCGTATGCGTTCAAGAAGGACTACGGCGCCGGGCCCGTGCGGTTCCGCATCGAGCTTTCTTCCGATCGGGTCACGACGGCCGACGCCCTCCACTGCCGGCTGACGCTGCGCTGCGAGAACGGCTTCGAGGCCGAGTTCCCCGACCTGGTGCTGCCCGACGACGTGCCGGGCCTGATCGCAACGGGGTACGACGAGCGTGCCTCGGTCGAGTCCGGCGCGTCTTTGCGCGTGCGGGAGTTCGAACTGGAACCGGAGCACGCCGGCGTCTTCAGGCTCCCGGCCCTCCAGGTCTACTACCATAAGGCCGACGACGTGCGCGAGGAGCTGCTTGAGACCGATCCCATCGAGATCCGGGTCGAGCCGGCCTCCGCGTCGGCCGACGGTCTAGCGCTCAAGCCGATGCGCGGACTGATCACCGTCGAGCGGATCGAGGCGGCGCAGCGACGGACGTGGCCGTGGATCGCGGGATCGGCGGTCGCGGCTCTTGCGATGATCGGCATTGCGATCTGGTGGTTTCGCCGCCCGCGCCCGGCGGCCCCGCCGCCCCCTGCCCATGAGGTGGCGCTGGAGGCCCTGCGGCAGCTCGTCGCGAAGGACTACATCGCCGCCGGCCGTTTCGAAGCGTTTTTCGTGGAGATTACGGCGATCGTCCGCGAGTACATCGAGAGGGCCTTCGGGCTGCACGCACCGGAGCAGACGACCGAGGAGTTTCTCGCCGGGATCACGCGGCAGCCGGTGGTGGCCGCCCACCGGGCCGCCCTCGAGCCGTTCCTCATCGCCGCCGACGAGGTCAAGTTCGCGCGCGCCGTGCCCGACCGGGCGGCGATTCAGCGGGCGTTCGACACGGCCCGGGGCTTCGTGCTTCAGACATCGGGCGCCGAGGGGTCGAAGGGCGCATGAACTTCGAGTTCCACAATCCTCAGGCCTTGTGGCTCCTGCTGCTGATACCCGTGTACCTCTACGCGCGCCGGCGGCGGGTCACGCGGTGTGCGATTCGCTATCCTTCCGTGCGTCACCTGAAGACGCTGCCGCGAACGTTCCGCCAGCGGTGTCGGATCGTGATGCCGATCCTGCACACGGCCGGGCTGACGTCGCTGATTGTCGCCCTGGCGCGACCGCTGGCCCGGATCGAGACACAGGAGCTGCCGAGCGAGGGCATCGGGATCCTCCTGCTGGTCGACCGGTCCGGCAGCATGGGCGCGCCGGAGAACAAGCTCCGCTACGAAGGCCGGCTGATGCTGCGCTTCGACGTGGCCCGCGACGTGGTCCGGAAGTTCGTCGAGGGGGACGGGAAGGACCTCAAGGGCCGCCCCAACGACCTGATCGGCCTGTGTACCTTCGCCACCTATCCTCAGACGGACCACCCGTTCAGCGTCGACCACCATTCGCTGGTCCGCGTGATCGAGCGGATGTCGGCCGAGAAGCCGTTTCTCGACGCCTACGGCAAGGCGACCGACGATCCGGCCCAGGCCGCACCGATGACGGATGAACACGGCCGCCCCTATGTGGATGCCTTCGGTCGGACCATTCCGCGGTCGAACCCGATGCAGTTCACGTCGCTCAAGACGGCCATCGAGTATGCGGCCCGGAAGCTCATTCTCCTGGGCGAGGACGTTCAGCGGCCCTCCGAGGGGCTCCGCAGGTACCACCTGAAGAGCAAGGTCATGGTTCTGCTGACGGATGGAGAACCGACGGTCGCGGATCGTCGTCAGGCGCCGGACTTCCCCGATGAGGAAACGATTCGGATGCTCACCGATGCGGGGATCCGGGTGTACTTCATTCAGATCCTGTCGCATGAGCGCTATCGGGAGCGCCCGGACGGTACCGTGGAGGTGATCGTTCCCCGGCGAACCGGGTTTTTCGGACAGATCCAGGCCGAGCAGGAGGCGGCCCTGGCCAACAAGGTCATCGAGGAGGCGCGGAAGGTCGCTCGCCGCACGGGCGGCCTGCACTTCCTGGCCACCACGGGCGACCAGATCCGGGAAATCTACGAGAAAATCGACCAGCTCGAGAGGTCCGACGTCGGCGGGCGCACCGTCTTCTCCCACGAGGAGCGATGCCGGCCGTTCCTTCTGGGCGCCCTGATTCTCCTGGCCGGCGAGGCGGTTCTGGGGATGACTTGGCTGCGGAGATCGCCGTGACCGAACGCGGAACGGGTTCTCAGGAAGAGTCCGGCACGCCACCCCCAGGCGGGCGTAGCCGGAAGGCAGGACCTTGCCGGACGAAGGAACGGCATCATGAGTGACGGTTTCTTCAACCTGGCGGCCCCTTCGGCCCTGGGGTGGCTGTGGCTGCTGCCTGCCCTGGCGGTGCTGTTTGCGTTCGACCTCCGCCGACGGCAGCGCGTTCTGCGATTGTTCGTCGAGCGATCGCTGCTCGACGACGTGTGCCCGCGTCGCTCGATCCGCCGGCCAATCGTGCGGTTCGCCCTGTTGCTGGGGGGGCTGGCCGCCCTTGTGGTGGCTCTGGCGCGGCCCCGGTGGGACCCGAGGGAGCTCGAGCTCGAGCAGCAGGGTCAGAACCTGCTCTTCTGCCTGGACGTTTCCAACAGCATGCGGGCGCGGGACGCCCAGCCCAGCCGGCTCGAGGCGGCGAAGGCCGCCATCCGGGAACTCGTTTCGGTTCTTCCGGCGGGCCATCAGGTCGGCCTGCTCGCCTATGCGGGCACGGCGGAAGTGAAGTGCCCGCTCACGCCGAACTACACGCACTTGCTGTCCGCGCTGGACCGGGTCCATTACAACGACGTGGACGTGGGGGGGTCCAATCTCGGCGATGCGATCGAAAAGGCCACGCGGGAGGTGTTCGGTCTGACGGCCGATCCCTCAGCCCTCCGCGACGAGGCGGGTAAACCCGCCGTCGGCCAGACCGTCCTGAAGGGCCAGGCCGCCCCCGAGGAGAAGTCGGCCAACGTCCTGATCATCCTCACGGACGGCGAGAGCCACGAAGGCTATGCCAGGGAGATGGCCGTGCGCGCTCACCGTCTGGGGCTGGCGATCTACATCATCGGTCTGGGAAGCACCGCCGGGGCTCCGATTCCAATGGAGGACGGGACGACGCTCAAGTACAAGGGCCAGGAAGTCATCACGCGGCTCGACGACGCGTCGTTGCGGGCGATCATCGAGGCGATCCCCTCGCGGAGCGGATATCTGGCTGCGGGGACGGCCAGCGTGGATCTCGTGGACGTCTACCGCCGGGTCATCGCGCCCTCGGGAGGCCAGACCCGGCGGGTCCGTTACACGGTGTGGCAGGAGAAGTATCAGCTCTTCGCGGGCCTGGCGCTGGCGCTGGTCGTCGCATCGGCCCTCGCCAGCGAACAGCGGCCCTTGCCGCGTCGTACGTCGCGCTGACGACGCCGCGCAGCGGGACGGGCCGCCCGAAGAGCGAGCCCAAGATCGCGGCGCCTCGGGCCGGCCATGCCGGATGGAAGCCCCTGCCGCCGCGGCGCCGTACGGCCTGCGGCGGGGGAGCCCGGCTACCGGGCCCGCCTGCGCGGGCTTATAATCTTGGTGACCTTGGCGATGACCGGGGCGACTTCATGGACGATGACAGACCCGCTCCGTGCACACTGACGCAATCCGTTGACGAACAGACGTTGCGGGAAATCCAGGACGGCCTGGCCTGTTTTACGCGCTCCACGGTGGGGATTGTGGGAGGGCACGGTCGTCTTCTGCTGCCGCCGTCGTGCGGGGCGGCGCTTGGCGCCGCGCTGGCCGAAACGCCCGATGGCGCCACGGCCCAGGTCGCGCGCATCCAGGCCGCCGCCGCGAGGTGCCCCGACGACCGCGAGTCCTGGTCTGAGGACGACGGCCTGGGGCTGGAGTATCTAAGCGTGCCCATTTCCGCCGCACGGTGCCGGCTGGGCACGCTGGTCATGGGGGAGCGCCCCGCGAGGAGGTGGACGCGGGAGCACGCCGCCGGGCTGGCGGACCGCTGGCATCTCGACCTCGAGGCACTGTGGCGGGCGGCGGAGGACCTGCCGGCCTACACGGAGGCCGAACGTCGGGGCGCCGTGTGCACGGGCCGGGTGCTGGCGGGAGTGATCTCGCGGATGTGTCTGCAGGAGCAGCAGCTCCAGGACCGCATCGAGGAGCTGTCGGCCGTTTACGATCTGGCGGACATGTTGACGGGGTCGCGGTCCCTTCAGGAGATGCTCCATCGGATCGCCCGCACGGTCTGCGAGGTGATGCAGACGAAGGCGTGCAGCATCCGGTTGCTCGACGAGCAGACGGGCGAACTGGTCATCAAAGCCGTACACAATCTGTCCGAGCGGTATCTCAAGAAGGGCCCCGTGCACGTCCTTCAGAACTCGATCGACATGCACGCGCTTCAGGGGCGCATCCAGTACATTGCCGATGTGCCCAACGACCCCCGCGTCCGGTATCCCGAGGACGCCCGGCAGGAGGGCATTGCCAGCGGCCTGGTCTGCGGCATGATCTATCGCGGCAAGCCCGTGGGCGTCATTCGCGTTTACACCGGGCGCCCCCATCGCTTCAGCAACTTCGAGCAGTCCCTGCTCCGCGCGGTCGCGAACCAGGCCGCCGTGGCCATCGTCAATGCCAAGCTCTACGAGGCCGCGCTCGAATCAGAGCGGCAGGCCCGGCAGCTTCGCTACGCCGGCGAGGTGCAGCGGAGGATGATCCCGGCCGCCCCGCCGCGGTGTGCCGAGGCAACGTTCGGATGCCTGTACAAGCCCAGTCGCGAGGTCGGGGGCGACTTCTATGACTTCATCGAGCTGCCGGGGAGGAACCTGGGCATTGCCATCGCGGATGTGGTCGGAAAGGGCATTCCGGCCTCTCTGACGATGGCCTCGCTGCGATCGGCCCTCCGGGTATATGCCTATCACGTGTACGACATCGAGCGGATCGTCGCCCAGGTGAACAATCACCTCTGCCGCGACACGCGGTCCAGCGAGTTCGCCACGCTGTTCTACGGCGTCCTCACTCCCGACGGCCGCCGCCTGACCTACTGCAACGCCGGGCATGAGCCCCCGTTGCTGCTCCGGGACGGCCGGATCGAGCTGCTGGACACGGGCGGACCCGTGATCGGCGTGAAGCCCGACGAGACTTTTCAGAAAGGCGTCCTGGAGCTGGCCCGCGGGGATGTGGTGCTGCTGTATACGGACGGTGTGGTCGAGTCGATGAACTTCGCGGGTGAGGAGTTCGGGCGGGCGCGCCTCCGCGAATCGCTCCAGCGCTACGGCTCGCTCGAGCCGTCCCAGCTCGTGCACAACATCCTGTGGGACGTGCGGCGGTTCATCGGGTTCTCCGACCTGGCCGACGACATGACGATGGTGGTCTTCCGGATTCGCTAGGCGCCCGCCGGCGAAAGCGCCGGCCGTCGGGGTCGCCGGCGCCGTCGGGCCGCAGGGGCCGGGCCGATTCGCGCCGCCGGGACCGGCGACTTGTTTTTCCGGGCCGTTCGGCTAGCCTAACGGGTTCGCGATGGACCGGACGCCGCCTACAGCCTTTGCGTTCAGCTCCAAGGCTCGCCGCACCGGCTCGCCGCCCATCACGTATCTGATGGCCGAGGGGGTTACGAACGCGAATCTCATCAGCCTGGCCGCGGGCCTGATCGATTATGACTCCCTGCCCGTTGGGCGTTTGGCCGGTATCGCGGCACGCCTGCTGAGCGACGATACCGCGGCGCGAGCCGCCCTCCAGTACGGAACGACCGAGGGGCTGGCCGAACTCCGGGAGGCGGTTCTGGACCGTCTGGAGCGGGCCGAGGGGCGCTGCCGCGCCGAACTGGGGCTGACGCCCCGGAACGTGGTGATCACCAGCGGGTCGCAGCAGATGCTCTACCTGCTGACCGACGCCCTGGTGGACCCCGGCGACATCGTGATCGCCTCGGCCCCGTCCTACTTCGTGTATGCGAGCGTACTGCACTCCATCGGGGCCGAGGTGCTGACGGTCCCGGCCGACCGGGGGGGGATGCGGACGGACGCCCTGGCCGATCTGCTCGAGCGGATCCGCCGGGCGGGCCGACTCGACCGCGTGAAGATCATCTACGTGGTCTCCTACTTCGACAATCCGACGGGCGTCAGCATCGAGCCTTCGCGCCGGCCCGAACTCGTGGAGCTCGCGCGGCGATACAGCGTGGATCACCGCATCCTTGTGATCGAGGACGCCGCCTACCGCGAACTGCAATACGACGGCGCGCCGGCGCCGTCCGTCAAGAGCTTCGACCCCGACAACCGCTTCGTCGCGCTGACGATGACGTTCAGCAAGTCGTTTGCGGCCGGGATGAAGACCGGTTTCGCGTTCCTTCCGGATGAGCTGGTCGGTCCGGTGCTGGACCAGAAGGGGACCCACGACTTCGGATCGGCCAACCTGCTCCAGCACCTGCTCCGGGATGTCCTCACGAGCGGCGAATACGATCGGCATCTGGCGGAGGTCCGCGGGGCCTACCGCCGCAAACGCGATGTCATGCTCGCGGTCCTGGAGCGGGAACTGGGCGGCTGCCCGGGGGTGAGCTGGACCCGCCCCGAGGGAGGGCTGTACGTGTGGCTGACCCTTCCCGAGGACGTGGATACCGGCCGCGGGGGCGAGCTGTTCTCGCGATGTCTGGCTGCGGGCGTGCTGTATGTCCCCGGCGAATTCTGCTATGCGCGCAGCGCGGGCCGGGTCGCGCTCCCGGAGCTTGCCGCCGCTCCGGTTCCGCGGAATCATCTGCGGCTGAGCTTCGGGGTCGCCTCTGCCGCCGCCATCGAGGAGGGCGTGCGGAGGCTGGGCGCGTGCATCCGGAGCGTACTCGGGCCCCGGGCGGGCCCGGCCCGGGCACCGCATTCGATGCCGGGAGCCGCCGCGAGGGGCTGACCAGGACGAGCCGATGTTCACGCTCCAGTGGTACGTCGCAAGAGAACTCTTCAAGACCTTCGCGCTGGCAACGATCGGGCTGACGCTGCTGTTCAGCATGGGCGGCGGCGTCTTCAACATGATCCAGGCCGAAGTGCTGACGGCGGTCCAGCTCGGCCGGATCCTCGGTTTCATCATCCCGGTGGCGGCGACTCTCATGCTGCCCGTGGCGGCCCTGTTCAGCGCCGCCATGGTGTACGGTCGCCTGAGTGCCGACAACGAATTCGACGCCTGCCGCGCCAGCGGGGTGAACATCCACCGGCTGTTCGCCCCGGCCGTCTTGCTGGCGCTGCTCACGGGGACGTTCACCTTCTCGTTCAGCAGCTTCGTGCTGCCGCGCTATGCCGAGCGCCTGAACCAGACGTTGCGGGACGATCTCCAGAACATGCAGCGCGTCGTGCTGCGGAGGCTCAGGACGGAAGGCCGGATCGACTTCATGAAGAAGTACGTGCTCTCGGCCGACTCGGCGATGGAGCGTCGCAGCCCGGATTCCGCCGCCGCGGACGAGCCGCGACAGGTGATCGAGCTGCGGGGAGCCTCCTTCATCGAGCTGGACGAGGGCAAGCCGGTGCGACTGGGTACGGCCCCGATCGTCACCTTCCTGTTCCGCAGCGACCCGGTCACGCGCGATCCGTTCGTCTATGCGCGCCTGCACGATCTGCGGCTCTTCGATCAGGAGCGGAATCAGTTCCACCAGATGGGCGACCAGCGGCTCGGTCCCGTCCCCATCCCCTGGAAGTTCACCCGCAAGGCCAAGTGGATGACCCTGCCGGAGATGCTGTACTACCGCCAGCGGGCCTGGGAGCTGCCCGAGATGGCGGAGAAGATCCAGCGCCTGCGGGCGCTGATCCAGGAGTTCTACTTCTACCAGGACCTCATCTCGGCGCTCCGAGGTCCCCAGGGGGCCTACCGGTTCGGCACCGCCCAGCGCGGCTACGAGATCCGGGCCGAACAGATCCCCGTCGACCGGGACTCCGGTCGCCCGCGGCTGGAAAAGCCCACGGTCCGCCAGTGGTGGGACGGCACGCGACGGACGTTTCAGGCCGGAAGCGGAACCCTGGCCGTCGAGCGGACCCTCGGGGAGGCCTACCCGCTGATCTACATCAAGCTGGGCAATGAGGTGTCGTTCACGGACGAGGAACAGCCCGGCAAGGTGATCCGCCGGGCCGCCGTGGACCTCGAACCGCTGCCGATGCCCGGCCACGTCCTCGAGAAGGCCAGCCCCTCCGCGCTGAGCGACTCCGACCTGCTGGCCTGGGACAGGCCGCTCGGCCTGACGCCCCGGATCGACGACGCCCGACAGGCTCACGCCGCTTCCGTGGTCGTGCTCGTCCACAAGATGACGGCGGAAATCCACTCTCGCGCGGCCTTCAGCGCGAGCGTGCTCGTGCTCGTGATCCTCGGGGCCGCGCTGGGGGTCGTCTTCCGCGGCGGACAGATGCTCACGGCGTTCGTGATCGCCTTCCTGCCGGGGCTCCTCGTGACGATCCTGGTCGTCACGGGCCGGCAACTCGCCGTCCGGCCGGACGCGGAGGCTGTGGGCCTGGGGGTCATCTGGTCGGGGCTGGTCCTGGTGGCGCTGGGAGACCTGGTGGTGCTCGGGCGGGTCCTGCGGCGGTAGGAGCGTACGGGTGATCCGAATCCTCGATCGATACGTCCTGCGGCTGTTCTTCTTCAACTACGGGCTGTCGCTGTTCGTCATGATCAGCCTGTACATCACGCTGGATCTGTTCGTCAACATCGACGAGTTCACGGAGAACTCGCCGGGTCTGGCGGATCTGATCGGCCGCGTGGGGAGCTTCTACGGCTACAATCTGTTCCTGTACTTCGCCCAGATCTCCGGGGTGATCACCCTGTTCGCAGGCGCCATCACCCTCGCCCGCCTTCAGCGGGCCAATGAGATGACCGCCCTGCTGGCCAGCGGCACGAGCATGTACCGCATCGCCGCTCCGGTCGTGGTGGCCGGCCTGCTGATGAACGGCCTGTGGATCCTCGATCAGGAAGTGCTCGTGCCGCGCGTCGCCCACAAGCTGGCCCGCCCCCGGGACGATGTCGAGGGCCGCCATGTGTACGGGGTGTGGTGCGTCCGCGACCGCGAGGGGAATCTGCTCTCGACGGCCAGCTACTACCCGGCCGACCGGCGGATGTTCCGCATGGTTGTGCTCGAGCGCGACGCCTCGGGGGGACTGCACAGCGTGATCACCGCGGACATGGCCGAGTGGGACCCCCAGGCGGGCCACTGGATCCTGCATCGCGGTCATCGCACGTACAACCTCGGCGTCGCGACGCCCGCCATCGGGGACGAGGAGCCGATGGGACGCGAGAGGCTTGCCGTCTATCGGAGCGACCTGACTCCGGAGGAGATCATGCTCCGTCAGGCCGCCGGGTGGATCGACTTCCTGAGCCTCCGCCAGCTCGCGGAGCTGCAACGACGCGGAGTCGTGCCCGCCGAGCGCGTCGCCCAGGTCCGTCACACCCGCTTCACGCAGCCGATCAACAACATGATCCTGCTCCTGCTGGGAATCGTGTTCTTTCTGCACCGCGAGCCGGCCAGCGTCATCGTCCAGGGTGGCAAGGCCCTGGCGACGTGCGCCGCCTGCTTCGTCATCGCCTTTCTCGGCCAGAACCTGATCGGCTCGCTGACCGAGGGGGTGGCGCTTCCGCTGGTGGGGGCGGTGATGATTCCGGCGGCGCTCCCGGCGTGGCTGCCCATCTTCCTTTTCGCGCCGCTGTGCGCCCTGCTGCTGCACGGCATCCGCACCTGATGCGGTCTCCACCTGCGCCCGACGGTCCCCGCCGGAAGGGCGCAAGCAACGCCGGATGCGCTGCGGCCGGACCTGCCGGTTGCGGGCGTATTCCGCCGATGCGGGGCCCCGGCCTTTTCTCGCGGAGGCCGATCCGCTCACGGCAGATCAAGCGAGTCGGTTACCTGGGAGGGTGTCTCGATCGGAGCGGACTTCACCACCTGGTCGGTGACGGCGTACACGTCCTCGCCGATGAAGATTCCCCGGGTGTACGCGTCCCACCCCCATGCGGACCCGTACGGGGCGTCCGGCGAGACGGCTCGCGTGCTGATCCGGCCGAGCAGGTGGAACCCGTCGGCCGGCGTCACGCGGTACACGTAGAGGCCCGTGAACGTGTGCACTCCGTACTCCGGGCCGTTGGTCTGCCCTTCGTACAGGTCGATCGGAATGGCCAGGGCGTTTCTGGGGGCGAAGAAGTTGAACGCCTTGGGATTCCAGAGTGCCTCCGACTCGGTGCCGCGCGTGCCGATGATCTCCTTGTGCAGAAGGACGGGATTGGCGAAGTCCGTGACGTCGAAGATGGAAAGCTGCACGCCCTGGTACCAGGCGAAGTCGCCCACGTCCTGGGCGTCCTTGCCGATCGTGAGCAGATGGTCTTCGTCGAGCAGGTGAATGTAGTCCGAACAGCCCGGCACCTTCAGCGTGCCCACCAGTCGCGGGTTCCGCGGGTCGCTCAGGTCGAGCGTGAAGAGCGGGTCGATCTTCTTGAACGTCACGAGGAATCCCCGGTCGCCCACGAACCGCGCAGAGTAGATGGATTCCCCCGGAGCGATGCCCTCGACCCGGCCCACGATCTCGAGCTGCCCGGCCGTCGCTCCCTCGCCGAGCACGTATACACCGTTTGTGCGGTCCCCGGTTTCCGTGAATGCGAATGACTCCGTGGTCGTGGCCAGGCGCAGGTAGCCTGCGCTCTCGCCCAGCGAATACTGGTTGAGCAGGTGCCCGGGAACCAGGCCGCTGCCCACATACTCCGCGGCGTCGCCGGTGAGATCGAACTTGTGCACCACCGTCTCTTCGCGCCAGCTCCCGAACGCATACGACGGGTCCGTCACGTAGAGGGCTTCGCGCGAGGCGTAGATCGTCCCCGCGTCGGCGCTGATGCCGACGGAGGTGAAGCCGGCGGTCGGGTCGTTCACGTCCACGGTGATCACGCTCGTAATCCCGTAGCCGTCCGGGCTGAGGGGGTAGTAAAAGTCCTGCCACTGCATCATGTCGCCCTCGCGGGTTGCGGCGTCCGGACCGGTGATCCGATAGTCGGGAATCCACTGCTCCAGCGTACGCGACCGGATGGCCTCCGGTGTCGGTGAGGCCGGCAGGATCGGCACGATGACGAGCACCAGGTGAAGCTTGCTCGCGATCATTCGCGACGAGGCGAGTCGGCCCTCGAACTCCAGCTTGGCCAGTTCGGCGGGTGCGGCCGGGTCCGCCACGTCGATGATCCGCACGGTGACCTGTTCGGAAGCCCAGGCGCCGTCGGGCCAGGTCCCCTCCTGCACTACCATCGGCGTGATGCCTCCCTCCCAGCCGCGCCACCAGCCGCCGGAGCTGGAGAGAACCACCAGCCTCTCTCCGTACAGGTACATGGAGTCGGGCGTCTCGCTGAGGGCGATGTTGGCGACCTGCTGGAGGTCGCCGGCCGGTACCGCACGCACGATCCGGACGGACTGGTCCTTGATCAGGTACAGGTAGCCGGCATCGTTTTTCACCACGTCCGCCTCGTCCACGCCGGCCTCCTGGACGTTCGTCGTGCTGAAGCGGTCACCGCCGCCGGCGTCGCCCTCGGCGGCCACATCTGCCGGCGCGGCACCCGTTCCCATCGTCAGGTCCAGGGCGGCTGGAACGGGCAACGCGCAGGAAAACGCGCCGAACCCTGTGTACCCCGACCCCTGAGCGGCCAGGCGCGCGATGGCCTGCTCGGCCATGTACGTCTGCATCTGCTCGGCGGAAGCGAAGGCACGCAGCCCCACCTCGCGCGGCTGGCCCGATGTGGTACCCGAGGCTTGGGAAGTCTGATCTGAGGTCGGATCGGGTACTTGCCAGACCGCCGGCAGGCATGTCAATCCGGTCAGGGTGACGAACGTGAGCAGGAGCAGGAAAGCTCGTTTCATGATCGGCTCCTCCGCAGGCAGAACGCGGCGAACCCGGCTACCGCGCAGGCCGAGCAGGGCTCGCCGGCGGCCGCTCGCACCATTCTACCCGTGCGCAAAGTGTCTCCTGATGCGCCGGCCGTGCGCCCGCGCTGGGCCCGGTGGGGTATAATGTGAGCGAAAAAGGGAACTCCAGGGGTGCATCCGGAAAGCCGAAGAAGCGTCGTAACTCCTGTTGCGAACGGGCGATAACAGGATTAGAATCCCCCAGCGGGTGCTCGGAGGGCCACGAGCAGGAAGTGCGGCCGGTCAGGCGAGCGACCGTTCCCTGAAGCCAGACCCTTGCCCCGTCGATGGATGAAGATGGGAGGCTCCATGCTTTCAGTTTTTCGCGGGCCCCAGCGGCTGTATCTGGTTGTCTGCCTGACGCTGGCGTGTGTGGCGGCTGCCGCGGCGGCAGATGACTCCCTGTTGGCGGAGGGGATCGCCCACGCGGCCCGCGGACAGTTCGACCAGGCCTACCTCAAGATCGATCGCCTGTTTACCTCCGGCCATGTGGAGACCCCGGTCAAGGAGGTCCACAGATGGCTGGAGGAGTTCGAGAGGCTCCAGCGGCTTCGTCGGGAACTGACCCGGGCCGATTACGAGAAATACTGCGGATGGGTCAGGGACCATGCGGAAAAAAAGCAGTGGTCCAAGGCCACGGATGATTTGTATCGGGCGTTCCTCAACTGCGAGGATCCCGACGCCTTCCGGAAGGAAGCCTGGGTCCAGGACACCGTCCGCCACGCGATGGAGTACGCGGCCGGGCTGCGGGAAAAGGGCGAGTGGATGGAGGCGATCCGGATCTACGGCGCCCTGACGGAAATCTTCGAGCCGGACAGCGAGCCTTACCGGAAGCTGCGTCAGCAGTGCCGGACGCACATCCTGCTGGAGGAGACCTACAGGCCGTCCGGGGAGTGGAAGGAGGGGCTGCGGGATATCGACCCGGACATGGCCCGAAATGCCATCCCCCTGATCGCGGAACGGTACGTCTCGGAGCCGGATTTCCGGAAGATCGCCAGGGGAGGCCTGGAGCGGCTGGTCCTGCTGGCTTCCACGCGGAAGCTGACGGAGACGTTCCCCGCGATGAAGGATGCCGATCTGGTCCAGGAGTTCTCGCGACGGCTGGCCTCGCGGATTCGCCGGATCGAAGAGGATGATCGTGTCACCCCCGCCGATGCGGTCGAGGCCTTCAACGCCGTTATGCGGATCAACCGCGAGACCCTTCAGCTTCCGACCGAGGTCGTCGTGGCCGAGTTCATGGAAGGGGCGATGGAGACCCTCGACGAATTCAGCTCCATGATCTGGCCGGCCGAAGTGGACCAGTTCCGCAAGGACACGATGGGCGAGTTCTTCGGCGTGGGAATCCAGATCAGCATCGAGGATGGTTTCCTGAAGGTGATCTCCCCGCTCGAGGATACGCCGGCCTATGAGGCGGGCATTCAGCCGGGGGACATCATTACGAAGGTGAACGGCGAATCGACCAAGGGGATCAGCATCGATCAGGCCGTCCGACGCATTACGGGGCCTGCCGGCACGCGTGTTGTGCTTACGATCCGGCGAAACGGCGATCGCGAGTTCGACGTGGGCGTCACGCGCGACCGGATCGTCATCCATACGGTCAAGGGGCTGTCCCGCGAACCCAGCGGGGAGTGGAACTACTGGGCCGACCCCGAGCGGAAGATCGCGTACATCCGGGTCACCGGCTTTCAGGACAACACTGTCGACGACCTGGTCGCCCAGCTCGGCAAGCTCCGCCAGCAGGGGCTGCGGGGCCTGATCCTCGACCTGCGATTCAATCCCGGCGGCCTGCTGAAGTCGGCCGTGGACATGTGTGATGTCTTCCTGCCTCCCGGCAAGCGGATCGTCTCGACCAAGGGCCGCGATTCCAAGGAGTGGGAGATGTCATCGTCCCGGCGGGAAGGGGCCGATGACGTGCCCCTGATCGTGCTCGTCAATGACTTCAGCGCCAGCGCCTCGGAAATCGTCTCCGGCGCCATCCAGGACTACCACCGCGGTCTGATCCTGGGCGAGCGCACCTTCGGCAAGGGGCTCGTGCAGAACCTCGAGATGCTCGGGCCGTCCGGCAACTCGTACATCAAGCTCACCACGGCCAAGTACTATCTTCCCAACGGTCGATGCATCCAGAAGGAACCGGGCTCGACGACGTGGGGCGTCGATCCGAATGTGCCGCTCAAGCTCTGCCCCAAAGAGACGCGAAAGGTGCTTGAGATGCGCCGCCGCGGCGACGTGCTTAAGGGCAAGGACCAGAAGGAGCTCCCTGCGGACCTCGACGCGGTCATCGGCGACAAGCCCCCCGCCACTGCGCCGTCCGACGACGAGCCGGAGGACAAGAACGACCGGCCGGAGATCGATCCGCAGTACGAGGCGGCGTTGCTGCTGATGCGCGTGCGGATCCTGACCAATCAGCCCTGGCCGTTCGAGACGGAACCCGTGACCGCACGGGCCTCCACCCGGTAGCGCCGCTGCCGTCGGGCCGGCCTTGCGAAGCCTCCTGCCCCAGAGGCTGCCTCAGCCTCGCCATCCCGGCCCACGTGGTTACAGCCCGGACACCGCAGATTGCGGGCTCGGTGCGATCGGTTCCAGAGCGGCCCCCGCCGGCATAGGAAGACGGACAGGGTGGACGCCCGGCCCACCCTGCCCGTGTGATGCTCGACGGAGCGAACCTGTAAGCCGAATTCTGTACGGCGGGATCCCGCCGCGGCGACCATTCCTCTCGACCGACCGTTGCCGGCCGGCTCAAGCGCCCTACCCGCAGCTCTGGCGGCTGTGGCCGCACGACGCGGGCCGCGTCGCCGCCCCGCCGGTCTTGCACCACGACCGCCGGCCACTGTAGCAGCCCCAGGGCAGCGGCTGCCCCCCGGGCGCCTGTCAGCTCGTCGTGGCGGAAGACTGACGGGGCGATGGCTGCCTACGCGGGCTTGCTGGCGGTGGGGTTTGCCGTGCCGCCGCCGTCACCGGCGGCGCGGTGCGCTCTTACCGCACCGTTTCACCCTTGCCGGGGCCGGGAACACCGGCCCGTAGGCGGTCTGTTCTCTGTGGCACTTTCCCGCGGATCACTCCGGGTCGCCGTTAGCGACCACCGTGCCCGGTCCAGTTCGGACTTTCCTCCCAGCGGGGATACCCGTGGGCGGTCGCCCGGCCCGCTCCGTCGATGATATTGTACGCGGGAATCGTTTGGAGGTCGCCCCGATCCTCAGGTCGCATCTCGAAGATCGGCCGTCGTCATTTCCACGCGAGCACGAATCCAAGACCGCCGGACTTCGTGCCCCCCGGCCTTGACGGTGGAAACGGCGGTGACTGAAGGGGGCGCTGACCCAGAGGCGCAGCGGAAGATACGGCCCAGGTAGACGGGATGAGGCAAAAGGCACATCCAACGATGACCTGTCTACCGGCAGGCCGGCGGGCGACCCGATCCATTGAAACACGCCTGGAACGACGCGAAGTCGTTCAGGTCGACGTCGCCATCTTCGTCCACGTCCGCCAGCTCGCAGCCTGGCAACGCCGGCGGGCGCGCGGCCCCGTTGAAGCACGCCTGGAACAACGCAAAGTCGTTCAGGTCGACGTCGCCGTCCTCGTCGAGATCGCCCGGAGCCGGCAGGGGAACCGACCCCGACAGGATGATGGTGCCCGCCATCGTGCCGAGGTCCGGGTTGTCCGGATCGATCGGTTGCGTGATCGTGATCTTGGCGGCAAGCCGTACTTCTCCCTCGACGAGCTCGATCGTCCCGGTGATTTCGTCCGCGGTATCGGGTGGCTGGTCGGCCAGATCGATGCGGTCCGAGCACGGCAGGCCCGCCCCCTGCATGAGCCCGCATACGATCCCCGTGGCCGTATAGTCCACAAGTCCGCGCATCAGGTACGGAACGTCGACGAAGGCGTACTCCCCACCCGTGATCGGTACGAAGGGCTGATGGGCTCCCGGGTCGGCATGGGCGGCCCCCAGATCCGTGCCCACGGCGTCGATCCGCCCCAGCAGGCCGTAGCTGATCCGTATGGTCAACGACTCAGTCGCCTGCACGTCGAAGTCCCGGAGGGCCAGCTCCGAGGGATTGCGGAGGGGCCGGAGCGCAACCTCCAGATAGCCGCTCAGCGGCGACGTGTCGCTGCCGCACGATCCCAGCGCACAAAGCTCCACGCGGATGTACGAGGACGCCGGATCGACAGGAACTCGAAGGTCGGCCACGGAAGCGGCCGCGATCACCGCGATGGCCCAGGCGGACATGGTTCATTCTCCTCCTGGAAGGGCAACGGGGGCCGGGGGCCTCAGATCATTCTAACCGCCTGCCAGGACGGATGCACGGTCAGAATCCGCGCGGCGCTGCAGGCCCGGTGCCCGCAGGCCGGTTGCTTATCGAGCCGGACCCTCCCGGCGGCAGGCCGACGCCCAGGAGCACAAACCCGGCCAGCACGAACAGCACGGTCAGGATGCCGAACACCCGGCAGCCCCAGGCCGCCCGCCTGCGGAGCGCTTCTTCGCTCCGATAGCTGATGAGGAAGGGGCGATCGAGGACGGTCGGGTGCGTGATGGCGTGGTCGGGGCCGACCTCGCCCAGGACGTATGTTTGCGACCCCGTCGGGAAAACGACTTCCTCATAGCGCAGGCGGCCGCCGAAGTGATGCGGCACCAGGGCGGCCGCAGGGCTGTCCGGATGAGGTCCGTGGCGGACGGACATGGCATCAAGCATCTCGATTTCAGCGCCCGCCGGGCGGACCACCGCGGCCCCCGTCGCATCGCGGACGCGGAACTCGATGCGGCCCTCATTGGCGTAGCGGGTTTCGGAGTGGTGCTCGATGACCGTTCGGGTGCGGCCCTTCGAGTCGTGCTCCGTGCGGATGCTGGTCCAGTGTTCGGTGACGCGACTGGTGAAAGCGACACATGGGATGCGGGCCAGGTCGGAGAGGAGCGGGACATCGGCTTCGGCAAGGCCCTTGACTTCGACCAGGCTGGCCCCCAGGCCGGCAAGATCGCGGGCAGCGACCGTCGGGACCTGCGCGATGGCTTCATGCCTCCGGGCGGACCGGCGATAACCCAGGAGATACGTCAGCAACGCCGCCAGCAGACAGGTGCAGCCGCCCAGGACAGGACCAAGGACCATATGCTCGAGGCCCGGCATCGGCTGCCGACGGTAACCGATGCCCGCCGCCATAGCCACCGGGTGAGCCTCGTCGCCGCGCGGGAATCCGGCCGGCCGCAGCAGGCCAGCTGGCCAGGAGCGGCCGAGGGCCCACCCCGCCCGTGACTCCAATGCTCGGGCCGGGCCGCGTACTCCGCAGGCAGGGGGCCTCACGGACGCGTCTGCGTCGATCCTGTGGCCGGAGAGACGCCCGGCAGTCGGACCGAGCTGCGCAAGGCGACCTGTCCCCGACGGGTGCGGTTGATGGATTCGGCGAGCAGGCGCATCGCCTCCTGATCGGCATGAAAGCCCATCGAGTTCTCCGCTTCCACGAAGTCCAGCAGGAACTGGGCCTCGCGCTGCATCTGGCGGGCCTCGGCCAGTTGCCCGTCCGTCGCTCCGGCCTGGCGCGCCCGGTGGAGGTCGTCGATCAGGCTCAGGAGGGCATCGAGGGCCTGGCCGCGCATTTCGAAGGTCTTGTGCTGGATGGTTTCGGCCCGTTCCCGGAGTTCCTCCTCGGGCACCTTGTGGCAGGTCTGGCAGGCGCTGCTGATGTTCAGCAGCGGGCTGCGGACGTGATGGTCGCTGATCTTCATGGCGCCGATGCGTCGGTAGGGCATGTGGCAGTCGGCACAGGCGACGCCGGCCCGGGCGTGCGTGCCCTGGCTCCACATTTCGAACTCGGGATGCTGGGCCTTGAGGACGCGGGCGCCCGTCCGGGCGTGGGTCCAGTCCGCGAAGTCCGCCTCGTTGTAATAGGCGAGGATCTGGTCGGCCTTCAGCCCCTTGTGCCACGGGTAGGTCAATCGCTTGCCCTCGCCCCGGAAGTAGTACTCCACATGACACTGGGCGCAGACGAACGTCCGCATCTCCTGCCGCGTGGCGTCCCGGTTGACATCGTAATCGCGAACGCCCTGTTGAAGCTTCCAGACGCGAACGCCCTCGAGGAAGGCGGGCCGGGTGATCCGGAGCTGCATCGTGACCGGGTCATGGCAGTCGATGCACGCGACCGGGTGTTCCACGAGCCGGCGCGCCTCGTCGAAGGGCATCGGGTTGACCTTCTCGAAGCCCGCCATCAGGTCGCCCTTGCCGGCTCTCTTGTACGCCACGTACGTCGAGGCGTGGCAGTGCAGGCAGGCCCCCGGCTGCCGGACGACCTTCTGTCGCTGCGTAAACGTCTGGTCCTCGAGCATGTAGGCGTGGCCGCGCTCCTCCCGGAAATCCACGGCGAAGGCGTACCCCGCCCACATGTCCCGGAGTCGCGGGTCCTCCTCCAGCCGCGAGCGGGCCACGACAGAACGCGGATCGGCATCGGTCGGCGATCGCGGCACCGCCTCGCTGCCGCCGTAGCGCGTCCGCACCATGTCCACCGTCCGCCGGTAGCCGTCGTACTGGAGGGGAAAGTTGGCGCCCCAGACGGCCGGGTCGACGGTCTCGTCGTCCAGCTGGACGACCCGGAAGAACGGGTTCCGCGCCTCCTGTTTGTGCTCGAAGATGTTGACCAGCAGGGCCGTGATGCCGAACGTCATCGAGGCGGCCACGATGATGGTGGCAATGGCCAGGCCGACCCAACGACGGCCGGGCCGGGGCGGTTCGCCGGACCGCGGCGTCTCCGGTACGGGAGTCATCGCGAATCCTCCGATGTCACCCCACGGATCATCGCAAATGTCCAACCGACGCGTGACACCGCACGCATGAGATCCGATCCTCCTTTCCAGGGGTACGGGCCGGGATCAAGGGCCGGGTATCGATCATATGAACGACATCGCTGTGGCAGCGGCGGCAGGCTGCTTCGGTGATCTCGTGGTTGCGGGGCGTGATCCGGATCGGCTCGTGAAACCGGCCCGTGGTAAAGGCCAGGGAATGATGAAAGCCGTTGGACGCCTTCGTGAGGTACTTGCCCAGCCAGGCGGAGGGCGTGTGGCAGTCATTGCACGTGGCCACCGTGTGATGGCTGGCCTTGACCCAGGCATCGAAGTGATCCTTCATCACATGGCAGTTGGCACATGCGGCGGGGTCGTCGGTCAGGTACGAGGCCCCGCGAGCGTAAACGAATGTGTAGCCTCCCACGCCCACAGCCGCGCCCACGGCCAGACCGATCGAGGCAACGATCACGGTGAGGGAAGACCCGGCACACAGGCGGAACCCGCAGTCCCGCGGGGCCGGGCCGATATCCGTCGGTTCATGCGTCATTCCCGATCCTCTGCGCCCCATCGGGCGCGCCGGGCCTGAGCGGGACTCACTGCCTGTACAACGGTCGGGAGGACGGCCGGGCACACCTCCGGCCGGCCCTCATGACTCGGGTTCGGCCTGCCAGACGGCTTGCCGGCCCTCCAGCACGGCGATCACATCTTCGACGACGTCGTTCATGGCCGCCACCCCTTCCTTCGAACGCGAGGCCACGTGGGGCGTCAGGACGCAGTTCGGCGCGCTCATCAGCGGGTGGTCGAGCGGCGGAGGCTCGGGATCGAAGACGTCGATCCCGGCTCCGGCCAGGTGCCCCGCCCGCAGGGCGTCGGCCAGATCCGCGGCGACGACGACGGCTCCCCGCGAGGTGTTGATCAGGTACGAGCCCGGTCGCATCCGCGTAAGCGTCTCGCGACAGATCAGACCTCGGGTCAGCGGCGTGAGGGGTACGTGCAGGGTGACCACGTCGGCCGACGCGAAGATCTGGTCCTTGCTGACCGATTCGCACGGGAAAGGGAACGGACCCACCGGGCGGATGTCGTTGTAGAGGACCCGCATCTCAAAGCCCAGAGCGGCCCGGCGGGCAACCTGGCTCCCGATCCGGCCCATCCCGATGATACCGAGCGTCTGATGGCGAAGCTCGCTGGCCAGTTCCGTGCGGGACCGGAGGGCCACGAAGTCCCCCCGGCGGATCTCCCGGTCGAGCCTCGCTATCCCGCGCTGCACCGCCAGGATCAATCCGATGGTGAGGTCGGCGACGGCGTGCGTCGAGGCGGCCGGCGTGTACACCACGGGGATCCCCCGCTCGCGGGCCGCGGCCAGATCGATGTTATCCAGGCCGACGCCGCCGCGCCCGATCACGCGGAGCCGCCGGCCCGCTTCGATGACGCGACGGGTCACCTGTGTGTACGTGCGGACGACCAGGGCATCGGCATCGGCGACGGCGGCGAGCAGGGCCGGCTCGTCGGGCTTTTCGAGGAGCACGACGTTTCCGGCGGCGGTCAGCCTCGCCATGGCCGCCGGGGCGTACCGCTCTGTGACGAGGATTGTCGGTCTGTCGGAATCCATCGCCCAGGATCGTAGCCGCCGCAGGCGCAGGGTGCGAGCCCCCGGGAGGAACTTGTCGTGCGGCCGGGCGGGCCATTACCATGCCCGGCAGGGTGGCCGGTGCCCTCCCGCAGGGTCAATAGTCTCGGGGGCGCCTCGATCGGCTGCTGAGGGTCTTGGGAATGGCCAGGAGGATAAACGAGGACCAGGTGCGGCACATCGCACATCTGTCCCGGCTCAAACCGTCGGACGAGGAAGTGCGCCTCTTCTCCGAGCAGCTCTCGGCCATCGTCGAGTATGTCGAGAAGCTCAACGAGCTGGACACGGCGGACGTCGAGCCGACGGCGCACCCGCTGCCGATCCGGAACGTCTTCCGCCCCGACGAACCGCATGAGCCACTCGACCCGGATACGGCCCTGGCCAACGCCCCGCAACGCGACGGCAGCTTCTTCGCCCTTCCCAAGGTGCTGGACCAGGGCAGCGGCGCGTAGCCGTCACGGGCCCGGGCCGGAAGGCGAATCGCCCGGGGCCGCGACTCCTGGAGGGCGCGGGTTTCCCGTATTCTGCGGTCTCGAAGCATGGCCTTGTTGACGCAGATCCGAGATGACATTCGCGATGGGCGCCTGACGTCCCGGCTGGCTGTCGAACGGTCTCTTCAGGCGATCCAGGCGCTCGACCCTCAGCTCCGGGCGTTCGTCAGCTACGACGGCGATCGAGCGCTGGATCTGGCCGAGCAGATCGACGAACGCATGGCTGAGGGGCAGCCCGTCGGGCCGTTGGGGGGCGTGCCCGTTGCGATTAAGGACAACATCTGCACGCGCTTCGGGTACACGACCTGTTCTTCGAAGATGCTCGAGCGATTCCGTGCCCCGTACGATGCTCACGTCGTCGAGCGTCTCGAGGCCGCCGGGGCCGTCATCGTCGGGAAAACGAACCTCGACGAGTTCGCGATGGGATCGAGCACGGAGAACAGCGGGTTCTTCCCCACCCGCAATCCCTGGGACCTCGGCCGCGTGCCGGGCGGATCCTCCGGCGGTTCCGCGGCCGCCGTGGCGGCCCGGATCATCCCGGCCGCCCTCGGGTCGGACACGGGCGGCTCGATCCGCCAGCCCGCCTCGTTCTGCGGGATCACGGGACTCAAGCCCACATACGGTCGGGTGTCGCGCTACGGTCTGGTGGCCTACGGGAGCAGCCTGGACCAGATCGGGCCCCTCACGCTGGACGTGGCCGACGCGGCCCTGTTGCTCTCGGTGATCGCGGGCCACGACCCGCGCGACTCGACGAGCGTCAGCCGCGAGGTGCCCGACTACGTCTCGGCCCTGCGCGATCCGCTGGAGTCTTTGCGTGCGGGCGGGCCGGTGCGGATCGGGGTGCCGGTGGAGTACTTCGGCGAAGGACTCGATGCCGAGGTGCGTGCGGCCGTCGAGGCCGCCATCGAGGAGTACCGGAACCTGGGGGCGGCCGTGGTACCCGTGCAGTTGCCCCACCTGGCCTATGCGGTGGCCTGCTATTACGTGATCGCCACGGCGGAGGCCTCGAGCAACCTGGCGCGATACGACGGCGTGCACTACGGCTACCGCACCCCCCGCGCCGAGGATTACATCGACATGTACTGCGCGTCGCGCCAGGAGGCCTTCGGCGCCGAGGTGCGACGGCGGATCATGCTGGGGACGTTCGCACTGTCGAGCGGCTATTACGACGCCTACTACCTGAAGGCCCTGAAGGTCCGCACGCTGATCCGCCGCGACTTCGAGCGGGCGTTCACCGAGTGCGACGTGATCGCCGGACCGGCCGCGCCGACGCCGGCCTTCCGGCTGGGCGAGAAGACGGCGGACCCGCTGTCGATGTACTTGGCCGACATCTACACGATCTCCGTGAACCTGGCCGGGATTCCGGCGATCGTCGTACCGTGCGGCCTGAGTGCCGGCGGACTGCCAATCGGGTTGCAGCTCATGGCCCCGTACTTCGCCGAGGCACCGCTTCTGCGGATTGCCCATGCCTATCAGCAGCGGACGGATTGGCACACGCGCACGCCCGCCGTTTCGTGGCGCTCGGCCTGAGATCCCCCGCGCAGAGGTCCCCGGGGCCCTTCCGCATGTGAGATGGCGCGCTGCCCGGGGCCTTGCCCGCGGCAGCGAAGTGCGAACCCGATCCGGCCGGTCGGCACGAGGCCGCGCCCGCCCGACACGACCGCCCGGCGGCATCAGGCGCGGGAGACCTCGCGGAGGTGCGCCGCCTCGCGCTGGAGGACCGACCGGATTTGATCCTTCGGGTATCGGTCAAGAGATTCGTCTTCGATGCAGAGGTCGCCGGAGTAGCCGCCCCGGCGGAGAATCTGCACCACGCGCCGGAAGTCGATGTCGCCTTCGTGCAGCGGGCAGCAGTACCGATCATATTCCCACCCCATCGGACGCTGCTTCTCGCGCTCGGAGGCCGGAAACCGGATGCTCTTGCAGTGCGTATGACAGGCGAGCTTCGCGAACTCTTCGTAGATCTCGTAGAGGCGGGACAGCGGATGCCCGAACCAGTAGAAGTTCGCGGTGTCCAGCGTCAGCCCGAATCGCGGCGACCCCACGCCCTCGAAGAGACGGCGCGAGAACTCGGGACGGTTCGTGGTCGTACCGTGGTTCTCTACGCCGAAGCGCACGTCAAGCCCCCCCGTAGCCTCCACGATCCGTCGGCCCATGCGAATCGAGAATCGCAGGAACTCCTCCGTGTCCTTGATCGCGCGGGGCACGAAATCCAGCCGGATGGCGGGCACGCTCAGCTTTGCCGCCGCTCGGGCCGTCCGCTCCACCCAGGAAACCTCGTCGTCCGGACGCTCGTCGAAGCGGTTCATCAGGCAGAAGGCGGTGATCGCGACCCCCTCGGACTTCAGTTCGTCGCGCAGCCGATCGATGCCGCCCCCGTCGGCAATCGTGTACGGGGCACGGCCCCCGAAAAGGTGCGGGCACCGACCGTCCGGCTCCACCAGGACTTCGACGCCCTCGACGCCCACGGCCTTCATCACGGCCCAGGTACCCGGGCCGCCGGCCTGCTGGAGGTGGACATCGCGACAGGCGACGGTGTAGGCACAGCGGCTGGTCGGACCGGAGGGTTCGGCCTGCGTCATCGGATTCATGGCGGTCACCGTAGCAGCCGCCAGGACGGAATCCCTCAGAAACTCCCGACGGCTGGATCCAGGTCCCATGGTCATTGCTTCACCTCGCGAGGGCACCGCTTGTAAGCGAGGCGGCCTGGGTTTGCAAGCCGGCGGGCGGGCCGGAGGCGGCCGGACGGCAGGCGGTATCGGCCGGGCCTGCCCTGAGCCGATGACGGGGCCCCGGGGCCTCTGGCCCGGCTGTGCCCGATTCTGAAGTCCGTGTTCCGACGACGGCCGCCCCCGGGGCCGCAGGGGCGGCGAGCCTCGGACCGCCGCATTGATTCCACCGGGCGGATCGACTACAAGGAGCGTACGGTGCCGTTACTCAACGCGCCGAATCGCTGCGCCCGTAGCTCAATCGGATAGAGTGACAGGCTTCGAACCTGGAGGTTGGAGGTTCGAGTCCTCCCGGGCGCGGTGTGTCTCCGTCTGGCGGGGGTTCACGGGGCGTCTTGATCCCCTCAGGGCTGATCGGCGTCGCCGGGGGGCACAGCCCCACCGCGCGGGGGACATGCGACAGGGCTTGGTGGGGCGGGCCTCTCACTTATAGGCCAGCGCGAGTTGGGACCCGGGATAGTAATACGCCAGGATCGCCGCGGCCGACTTGCCGCTCCGAGCCATCCCTTCCGCTCCATACTGGCACAGACCTACACCGTGGCCCCATCCTCGCCCGTCGTAGAAAGTGATCGACCGCTCTTCGCACCGGACCTGGAAGTCTGTGCTGCGGAGCGCGCGGCCGGTCGGATCCACGGCCAGCCGGAATTCCTCCGCACGGAGTGTGAACGTCCTGCCTTCGGCATCCGTAATGCGAATGGCCGTTGGCCGGCCTGCGCCCGTTTCGTCCAAGGGCTCGACCTGTTCGATCGGACCCAGCTCACGGACCGGCGGGAAGCGCGCCCGGAGGTTGGCGGTGATAATCGACTTCGACAGGGTCTGCGGCCCCCAGCGGTACCACCGGGAGTTCGCGCAGTATTCGCAGGGTACGCCCACGGCCAGCGGAGCGGGAACGTCGCCGCCGCGGATGGCCGCGGCGGAGACGGTGCGGCCGCCACACGTGGAGCTGTAGTAGGTGCAGAAGATCCTCCGTCCCAGCGGTGAGTTCCACGTGCATACGACCCCTCGTGTGGCGTCCACCGCCCGGACGGCCTCGGGGGCCTCTGCTTGAGCCGACAGACCTCGGTACACCTGACTGCTCTGATCGGCGCGAACGTCCCACGTCCGCCGCATGCCGACGGTATTGCGCTGGAACAGCGCGTACGTGCGGGCGGCGATGGCCTGAGCGCGCAGGGCCTCGGGATGAAACGTGCCGGGCATCTCGCTGGGCACGACCCCTCGAAGATACTCCTCCAGGTCGAGGCGGTTGACGAGTTCCAGCCGGCCTTGGCCGTCAAGGTTCACGCGGAGAGCCCCGCCGTACGCCAGGAACGGGTCGGTCCCGCGAACCCTCAGCCGCAACGACGCGCCCTCGTGCGGTACGATCTCCACGGCGCCCGTCCACCTCCGGCCCAGCATCTCGAAACCCGGCGGCTCGCCGCCCGACAGCGTGACCGTCTGGGGTTCGAGGCGCGTCAGCCTCGTGGGCGCGCCGGGGTCCTCGACAGCGTACACCTCGCACGGTCCGTCGGTCGCCAGATCGAAGCGATTGATGTCCTCGACGAGCTGAACGCGGATTTCGAGGGCCGAGCTGTGGAGCGTGCCGGGTGGCAACGGAGCGTCGGCCGGCTGCGATGCGGGGGCCGCCCCCCGGCCGCCGCACGCGGAGAGCAGGACGAGCATGAGAAGGGCCGGCAACATTCGAGCCGTCGGGGCCATACTCCTGGCGTCGCGCCGCCTGCACGGACAGCCCGGCTGTCCGGCGTGGCGAGCGATCTCGTCGGGGAGCGGGCGGCGCGTCCGCCGGGCCCTGTTCGTCAATCCGCGGGTCGTCGGAGGCTCAGCCCGTACTGCGCGAGACGCTGCTTGATTTCGTTCAACGAGGTCTGGCCGAAGTTCTTGGTTCCGAGCAACTCCGCCTCGGTTCGCATGGCCAGCTCGCCGAGCGTCGTAACGTTGAGCCGCTGGAGGCACTTGCGCGAGCGGACGGAGAGTTCGAGCTCGGCCACCGGCTTGTTGAGGATTTCCGGCGGGGCCGCCGGAGCGGGCCGCTGGGGCGGTTCCTGGCCCAGCGGCGGTTGGCCCTCCTCGAGAGCCTGGCCGAGCCGCAGTCCCTTCTGGGCCAGCATGGCCTTGATCTCGTTGAGCGACGTCTCCCCGAAGTTCTTGTAGGCCAGCAGCTCTGCCTCGGTCGTGCGCAGCAGGTCGCCCAGCGTAGTGATGTTCATCTTCTTGAGGCAGTTGCGGGCGCGGACGCTCAGCTCGAAATCGCTGATCGGCACATCAAGCAGGGCGCTGCGTTTCTCGCGGTTTCGCTCCTGGTCCTCGTCGTAGTACATCCGCATCGCGCTTTCCAGGTCCTTCTGGAACAGGCGCGCCCGGGCGTGGTTCGGATGGCTCGCCAGGACGTCCCGGAGACACCTCGCCGCACTCTCGTAGTCCTCGTGGTCTTCGTAGAGCACCGCAAGGTTCATCAGCGCGTTAACGTGCGGAGGGTCGTGCCGGGCGCAGCGGGTGTACAGCTCGATGGCACGCTCGTCCTCTCCCCGCAGGTCCAGATTGTAGGCCAGCCGGAACAGGATCTCAGGATTGTCCGGATCCAGCTCGAGCGCTCGTTCGTACTCGTCCACCGCCGTCTGAATGTCCAGCCGCTTCTCGGCCAATCGACCCCGAAGCAGATGCCACCGGGGGTCGTTTTCTCCTTCGGCCCTCCGCTGTTCGAGAGCCTGCTCGGCCTGGTCCAACCGGTTCGAAGCGATCAGTTCTGCCACCTGGTTCATCTCTTCTCCACCGTTCCGAATGCCCATCGTCGGCATCGCCGTGCCCCGACCCCGCCCTCGGAAAACGGCGCGCAACCCGTTCCGAAAGCAGGAGTTATCGCTATTACCTTCCTGGAGACTGCACCATATCTGAAGCGATGCGATGCGGCGGAGGGCCGGGTGCTTCTCATGTTGGCGCCGCCGCAAGGTTTCAAATGTTATCGCACGCGGGCCGGATTGCAACCGTCGGGTCGGGGCGTGTGGCCGCAGCCCGGTGGCCGGGAAGCTTCCGAACCCTGAGGATCAGCCGTAGGCTACCGTTGTGCTGCTTTTCCAGCGAGTGACCTTCATTATCAATCCGATTGCCGGTCGTGTCCGGACCGGTGCCATCGTCGCCGACGCGGCCCGTCGCCTGGAATCCCTCGGCGTCCGTGTCTGCCGTCTCCGCACCCGGCACGCCGGACATGCGGTCGAACTGGCCCGGCAGGCCTCTGCCGAAAGCGATCTGGTGGTGGCCGTGGGGGGCGACGGCACCGTACGGGAAGTGGTCGAGGGTTGTGTGAATCGTCCCGCGGCGGTGGCCGTTCTGCCGGCAGGCACCGAGAATATCGTGGCGCGGCACCTCGGGGCGGCGGCCGACGCCGATGCGCTCTGGGCTGCGATGACGCAGGGACGCGTCCGCCCTGTGGACGTCGGTTTCGTAAATGGGCGACCGTTCCTGATCGTGGTTGGGGCTGGCTTTGATGCTGAAGTCGTACGACGGCTGACCCGTGTACGTCGGGGCCACATCACCCGCGCCGATTACTTCTGGCCGATCTGGAACACGTTCTGGCAATACCGCTTTTGGCCGGTCCGTGTCATTGCCGACGGCCAGATGGTCTTCGATGATCGCGGCCTGGTGTTCGTCGGGAACGTTGCGCGGTATGGCGCGGGCCTGCGGATCCTCCGGGATGCTCGAGACGATGATGGTTGGCTGGACTTGTGCGTCTATCCGTGCCGATGGCACGGGCGCCTGATCCTGCACTCCGTTCTCACGGCGGTGGGCCGGCACGTCGAGCACGGCGGCCTGATATACCGGAAGGTCAGGCGCGTACGGATCGAATCGCCCCGGCCGGTGCCGCTTCAGGCCGATGGCGACTGCGCGGGAACCCTGCCGGCGGAGGTGACCGTCCTGCCGGCGGCGGTCCGTTTCTGTGTGCCGCCGGCCGCGCCGTCGCTGTGATGGCGGCCGGCAGTCGGACCTTGCTGCTGACCCGGGGCCGAGGTGGGCGCCCGCACAGTCGCCGCCGGGGCATCCGCGGGTTCGACTGTCTCCCGGGGGGCGCCTCATCTGCCGTCGGCCCGTTGCCCGCACGACGACCGGCCACCGCCGAGCGGGTCGCTCAGATAAACCGCGTGGCAACCCCTGCACAGATCAAATCGAAACGCGCGGTAGACCTGATCCTCGACTTGGTCGAGCGGCATGCGTGACAACTGCTCGATCAGGCGGCGGATCTCCTCACGATGGTTCCGGGCCAGGTCTTCCGCGGTGATCTCCAGCGGTCCTTCGGCTGCGAAGGCCTCGATCCGGACGACGTACCGTTCGGCGGACTCGGGGCTCAGCAGGCGCCCGCACATGTCGCAGCGATAACGGATCACGCGGGAGGGATTGTACCGCCGGCAGGGGAGGGCTGCACGGCGGGGGCGGCCCCGGCGGAGGGGCTGCCGCAGGAGCGCCGGATGATCAGTTCGCCCTCCAGCAATACCTCGCGGGGGGGCAGGGACGGATCGGCCAGGCGATCGAGCAGGAGCTTGGCGGCGATCCGGCCGATGGCCCCCAGGGGCTGCCGCATGGTGGTCAGCGGCACGGGCGTGAGCGTGGCATACTCCACGTCATCGATCCCCACGACGGCGACGTCATCGGGCACGCGCACCCCCAGGGCCACCAGTTCGCAGACGACGTTGGCCGCGACCTGATCGTTCACGCACATGTACGCGTCCGCGCGAGAGCTTTTCAGGTGGGCGCCGACGGAGCCGGGCGAGCCGGGCTCCCAGCGGAACAGGTCGCGGCCTTCGGGCTCGGGGAAGATTCCCTCTTCGCAGAGGGCCTGTCGGAAGCCGGCGATGCGGGCGGAGATCGTGGAACTCCCGCGGACGTAGGTGGCGAAGGCGATCCGTCGGCGTCCGAGGTTGAGAAGGTGTCGGGTGAGCAGGTAGGCACAGCGACGGTTGTTGAGACCGACCAGATCGAAGCGGGATCGGTCGGGCCAGTCACAGATGTCCCGGTCGACCAGCACGATGGTGAGCCCGGCGCCGGTCAGCGCCCCGACGAGGTGCCCGTTGATCCACATGCGATCAGGCGTCAGCTCGACCGGGATGAAGAACGCCCCCCGAACGCCTTTGGCGTCGTATTCGCGCGCCAGCTCGGCGGCTCGGCGAAGCATACCGGCGTCGTCCTGGGCGTCCATGCTTGAAATGGTCAGGTGCCTGCCGGCCGGCTCGATGGCCCGGGAGATGGCCTCGTAGATGCCGGGAAAGATGCCGGTCCAGCATCCGGGGGCGACGAAACCTACGGGCGCGTGGTCTGCCACGGGGTTGGCTTGGACGAACGAGCCGGTTCCACGTCGGCGGGTCAGGTAGCCGTCGCGGGCGAGAACCTGGACGGCCTTGGATACTGTGGCCCTTGACACGGAGAATCTTCGCTGAAGCTCGGCCTCGGTGGGTACTTGGTCTCCGATGCCGTAAGCACCCCGAAGGATCTCTCTCCGCAGGTACTCGTATATTTGGCGGTGCTTAAGGCCAGATGTTGTAACGGCTTGCGTCCTGTTTTGCAGAGTTTCCATATGTATGGCCTTTGTCTAATCGAATACTATCACATCAGATCGCTGAATTCAAGTCTTTTCTCTTGACTCCAACCATACATGCTGGTAAGGTTGTGATGAACGGAACCCGAGCGCCGGGCTAATCCAGGTCACCGAGACCCTTCACTTTGGAGCTTTCGTCCGGGCTGGGGTTCACAGGAGCGCCGGCATGTCGTCCCTGCACCCGCTGTCGTTGTGGTGGGATCGGGCCCCAAGGCAATCTGCCTTCACCCTGATCGAGTTGCTGGTGGTGGTGGCGATCATCGCGTTGTTGGTGGCGATCCTGCTCCCATCGCTGTCGCGGGCGCGGCTTCAGGCCAAGATCGTGCTCTGCAAGGCCAACATGGCGCAGATCTCGACGATGACGGCGAACTACCAGGCCGAGAACACGGGGTTCGTGCCGATCATGTACAACTACTACGCGTACGGGCACGGGCGCCACGATGCCCCCGCGCGGGCCTGCTGGCTTTCGGTGGCGTTGCGGGATTACTACCCGGGGACGGCGAGACTGAAGGAGAGGACCGGAGGTCGTTTCGATCCGAACAAGGTGTGGTATCCGGAGACGGGGTTGCGGGAGGAGTACGAGCGGACTCTGCTGCCGGAGTTTTTTGTCTGTCCGTTTCAGCGGGGGACGGGTCCGGGGCGGGTGGTAGTTCGGTCGGACCAGTGGTTTACGTACTACGAGTGGAGCGGCCGGCACGAGCTGTATCAGACGTGGTTGTGGGAGGACATCGTGCAGGGGCGGACGGGGCAGTATCCGTGGCCGGGGGGTCCGGGTGTCGACAAGCGGGGGATCGCGAAGTACTCGGTGTTCAGTTGGAACCGGGTGGTCGAGGCGATGCGTCAGGGTGTCAGCGACGCAGCGAACCGGGACGAGTACCGCAATTATCTGCATCGTCGGTGGGAGCGGGTGGATTCGAGCGTCTTGCGAACGACGAGTCTGGCCACGGTGACGACGGTGTTCTGTGCGCAGGGGGAGCATAATGTCTTCCAGGACGTGAGGAAGTTCGGGCGCTGCAACGTCGGCAGCCACCGAACCTCTCTGGGCGGCGGGACGAACGCCGCCTTCGCCGACGGGCACGTGGAGTGGGTAGTCGGGACGCGCATCGGCTGGCCGTAAGAACTTCACGAACGGACCGGTCGGCCCTCGGTGAGCCGCTTGACCTGCGGCTCGGGCGTGCGAGGGCGGTCTGAGAGCCGTCACAAACCTTATTTGCAGGAGGTGGATTATGCAGGACGGGAATCGAAAGAGGCGTGCCGGGTGGGTTATTGCACTGATTGGCGTGCTCGGGCTCATGCCCGCTACCCGGGGCTTCGGCAATCTCCTTCCCAACGGGGATTTCGAGGCCGACCCCGACGGTAGGGGGGTCATCGTCAACAACGGCCACAGCATCGGCAGCATCACCCAATGGCGGGTGTTTGCTGTGGGGGGCGGGCAGGCCAGGGCCACGGTTACGAGTGCCGCTGCCAGCAGCGGAGCCAAAGGCCTCCAGTACTCGTATGACGTCCAGGGGGCTGACTCCGCGGTGGACAAGGACGATCCGACCCTTCGTGTGCCGGTCCCTGCGAACCGGGTCTACCGCTTGCTTGTGGATGCCCGGGACGGCGGGCCGTACGGCGGCACGCCGGCGTTCAGGGGGGGTTTCCAGTTCCACAACGCGGGCGGCGGGTATCTAGGGGGTCGCTCTTATGGTTACGATCCCTCGGGGATCTACGAAACCGTGGGGATCACCCAGGCGGCCCCGGCGACGGCCGCCACGCTCAGTGTCCGATTCGATATGGGCGGCGCGGGCCGGTCGGTGCACCTGGACAACGCACGGGTAGTCGACGTAACCAACTCGGACCGCATGATCAACGGCGGGTTCGAGAACTCGCCGTCGCGGTTGCTGAACTGGCGGTTCTTTGCCGTCGGCGGGGCGGCCGGTTCTGCGACGCTCAGCACGGACGCCCACACGGGCAGCTACGCCGCACGCCTCGAGCGGACGGTCATGGCCGGCGACTCGGGGCTGGATACGTGGGGTGGCGATATCGATCAGGCCGTGCTGAGTGGCGAGACGATTGTCATGTCGTTTGCGGCCAAGTGGCTATCGGGAAACGGCAGGATCAGTTGGAACATATCCACGTTCGATTCGAATCATACGTTCCTGGATGTCGCGGCCGGGGGCGAGGTCTCGCCGGGCGCAAGCTATGAAGTCTTCAGCAGCGGGCCGGTCACCCTGAACCCGAACGTGGCGTATGTGAGCGTCGGCTTTCGGGTCTGGGACGCACCCAGCGTGTTTCTGATCGACGATGTGACGCTGGTTCCCGAGCCGGCTACGGCAGCCGGGCTGTTGGTCGCCGTTGGGCTTCTCTCGCTTCGGCGGCGCCCGGCTGCTTGAGGCCGTGCGTCGGCCCGGGGAACTGTCTGCCGCGGTGTGGGCGCAGCAGTCCGGCCGGCGGTTGAGTTGTCTGCGGCACGGACGACTCGAGAACGCCGGTTTCCCGTGAGAGGCCGGCGAGGGATGGTCGATCCCGAGAGAATGCGACGGGCCCTCGCCGGCCTCGGTCGCGGGGGCTTGTGGATCTGTGACCAGAGATGGGGGATGCGGACGGCAACCGACGAGGCGCCGTTTGACGCGTCGCGTAGGTCGCGTGGCAGATCGGGGTGTCTTTCACAATGAGCGATGGAGTCTGGACATGGACGCGCGAGGCAAGAGCGTGAGTCTGTTCGTGATCTTCGGGTTGCTGGTGATCGGTGCGGTGCCGGCCATGGCGGGCGCGCCGTTCGGCGTGGGGGTAACGCTGGGGCCTACCAACACGGATTACGGGATCACCCAGTTTGATGTCGTGCCGGATGGGACGACCGTTGGCGCCACCGTCGGAAGTAAGGAGTGCCGGAAGCTCGTGCCGAACGGGACGGGCGCGCGGTACCTGTACCTGAAGGTCGCGGACTGGTACTACCCGCCGGCAGCCGGTCCGGGCGTCACGGTCGTTGTGGAGTACTACGGTGCCAATAATGTCCCGTTCAGCCTTCAGTATGACGCGGCCGACGGGAATGCATACAAGACCTCCACTTCACGAACTACGGGTTCGACGGGTACATGGAAGAAGGCTCTCTTCTGGCTTCCGGACCCACGATTCGCGGGCAGTCAGAACGGCGGCGCCGATCTGCGCATCGCCACATCCAACGATGTGGACGATTTCTTCGTCGCCGGCGTGGCACTGGCCCGGCCCGCGGGCCCGTACGTGAAGGGTGATCGGGACGACGACTTCTCCGGGGAGTCGTTTGGCCTCGCGGAGAAGGTCGTCGCCACGCACTACTTCTACTGGTATGACATCTACAGCCGCGAGCATTTTCTGGACGGTCCGGGCGACGATGCCCTGACGGACCATCCCGCGCTGGCGCCGGGTGTGCCCACCTGCGAGTATCTGGGCACGGCGGATCCGAAGGTCTCGGCCGATTACAGCTACCATGCCACGGCATACCACCGACGGGAGCTGGAAGACATGATGGCGGCCGAGATCGACATCGTGATGCCGGTCTACTGGGGCGGCGTCGACAACATGATGAACTTCTCGATCGAAGGGTTGGAGAAGCTCGTGGAGGCGATGGACCAGATGGTGGCCGAGGGCCACAACCCGCCCAAGGTCGCCATGTTTTTCGATACGACCACGCTTCAACTCGCCGACGACGTGTTCAACTACTACAACAACAAGAGCGACCTGCGGACCGAGGACGGTCGCAACTTCTTCATCAAACAGGTACTGGACTTCTTCTCGGTCATCCCGCCGCGTTATTGGGCGCGGATCGACGGAAAGCCCGTCGTGGTGACGTATGTCTCCGGGTGGACCAGCGGGTGGGACCAGCAGGTCTTTGACGAGCTGGATGCCCGGTTTGCGGAGGTCTTCGGCGGCCAGACCGCCTACGTCATCCGGGACGTGTCCTGGAGCGGCGTGACCACCGAGAGCAGCATCCGCTTCGGTGCGGCGCTCTTGGGGCCGCAGATCTTCGGCGCGGCGGCCGTAGGGCCGGGTTTTAACGACTCGGCCGTTCCCGGTCGCGGTCCCAGCATCCGCGATCGTCGCGGGGGCCAGACGTACATCGACGACTGGAACTACGTGATCTCGCACTATTCCGGGAACTTCGTGGCGGCCGAGACGTGGAGCGAGTTCCACGAGGCCACGGAGATTGCTCCGTCACTGGAGTACGGTCGGCAGTACGTGGAGCTGACGCAGGAGTACGGGGCGAGGTTCAAGGGGAACTGGGGGGGTACGGACAATGCGATCGTTGTGGACAACACGATTCCCTCGACGCAGTACGTGGGGGAGGTGGTGACGGTTTCGGTGACGGTGAAGAACACGGGGAGTTCGACCTGGAGCGATGCGGGGGGATATCGGCTGGGGGCGGTGGGGGATTCGGATCCGTTCGTGGCGGGCAATCGGGTTCGGTTGCCGTCGGGGGTGACGGTGGCGCCGGGGCAGACGTACACGTTTACGTTTTCGATGACGGCGCCGGCGGCGGGTTTGTACGTGACGGACTGGCGAATGGTGCATGAGGGGGCGGGCTGGTTCGGCGAGGTGCACCGGGAGTCGGTGACGGTGGTGGAGGGGACGGCAAGCTGTCCGCGTGAGGCCCCGGGCAACCGGCTGGGCAATCCCGATTTCGAGGGGTTCTTCGGGGCCAAGAGCGCGAGCGTGACCGGCGATGTGCCGGACCGCTGGCGGGCCTTCGCGCTGAACGACTCGACGGGGGAGATTTCGGTCGTTCCGGTGGCGGCGAACGAGCTGTATTCCGGCAGTCCTCAGACTCAGGCCGTCCGCTGGAGTGTGGGGCTGCGGCCTGCCGGGGGACCGGGCGGCGACATGGGCCTCGACAAATGGAATGAGCTGGCCGATCCGATCCAGCCTGATCGCGTCTACCGGCTGCTGGTGGATGTGAAGGACGGAGGGATCTACGGGGGCTCGCCTTCCTTCGTGGCGGGTCTCCAGCTCTTCAGCGGCACTACCTACCAAGGGGGGAACTCTTACGGGATCGATCCGGGTCCCGCCTGGGAGACCACGGGCATCACGGTCGCTTCCCGGGGCGATTCCACGGGTATCTCACCCCGATTTGATGTGGGTCCGGGTGTGGGTCGCTCGGTGCTGCTCGACAACGCGCGGGTGCACGATGTTACGGAGACGGATCGGATGGTCAACGGCGGGTTCGAGAACTCGCCCAGCCAGTTGATCGCGTGGCGGTTCTTCGGTACGACGGGTGGGAACTCAGCCAGCCTCAGCCACGAGGCGCACAGCGGGGCGAACGCGGCGCTGCTGGTCCGGAACACCACGGACGGCGACACGGGGCTCGACCTGGATGCCGGCGACCGGCGACTGGCCGTGCTGCCTGGCGAGTCGCTCAACGTGGGCTGCTATGCCAAGAAGGTCTCAGGCGACGAGGAGACGCGGCTTGGGTTGACCGTGGCGTTCTTCGATTCGAACGGCGCGTCTCTGCCGGCGTACCAAACCGGTCGGCTTCTGGAGCCTGGGACCGAGGCATATGAACAGTTCCTTCACGTCGTTACGGTGCCCGCCGAGGCTGCTTCCATGTCCGTCGCTTTCCGTGTCCTTCAGACCGCCGGGGCACCTTGGACGGGCTCCTATCTCATCGACGATGTGGTCGTCTCACGCCAGGCGATCCCGAGGACGGGCAATATGCTGGCCGACGGCGACTTCGAGAAGATCCCCTTCGACGGCTGGGGTACGGAGGGCGGTTACCCGGACAACCTCTACGACCTGCTGAGCATCCCGGATTGGAGGGCTTTTGCGGTCAACGGTGCCTACGGATTCTTCTACGGGCGTTCGGACGCGGCGTCCAGCGGGCTGATCGGCATGGAGATCGGCCGGACGGCCACGGGCCAGGGCGGCGATTCGGCACTGGACAAGGACGATCCGGCGATTCGGGAGGCGGCGCCGGTCGATCGCGTATATCAGTTGCTGGTGGACGCCAAGGACGGCGGTCTCTACGGAGGAACACCCTTGCTGGGTATCGGCCTTCAGGGCGCTCAGGCCCCATGGAACTCCGTCTGGGGCCGTGGGTACGGGTTCGACCCGGGGCCGGAGTTCGAGACCATCGGTACGACGGGCAGAGCGGTGGCCCCGGCAAACCAGATCAGCGTCCGGTTCGACGTCGGGGGCGACTTCGATCGCTCGGCCTATGTGGACAATGCCCGTCTGTTTGACGTTACGTACGGGCAGAATCGCGTGATCAACGGCGGGTTCGAGAACTCGCCGTCGCGGGTGCTGCAATGGCGGTTCTTTGCCGTCGGCGGGGCCGAGGGCTCGGCCACACTGGATTCGCGGGCCCACAGTGGCAGCCACGCCGTCCTGCTGACGCGAGCCAATGTGGGCGTCGGCGATACGGGCCTCGACAAATGGGGCGGAGACATTGACATCGCGACCCTGGGAGGCGAGACAGTCGTGCTTTCTTTCGCGGCCAGATTGGTGGAGGGGACGGGTAGAATCGGCTGGAATATCTCGACCTTCGATTCCAGCCACGTCTTCGTGGATGTCGCGGCCGGGGGCGAGGTCTCGCCGGGCGCAAGCTATGAAGTCTTCAGCAGCGGGCCTGTGGCCCTGAACCCGAACGTGGCGTACGTCAGCGTGGGTTTCCGGGTTGTGGATGCCCCGGGCGCCTTCCTGATCGACGACGTGGAGCTGATCGGCGTGGAGCCGACCGTCCCGCCGCCGACCAACGTGCTGACGAACGGGGACTTCGAGGCCGATCCGGAGGGTACACAGCGTACGGGCCATGACTTCGTGGACACCACCACGTTTACGGCGTGGCGATTCTTCGCCGTCGGCGGCGCTGCGGCGACCATGCGGATCGCGTCGGAGGCGGCCAGCCACGGGGCGTTGGGGGTGATGCTGGCCCGGGACCAGGCGGTGCCCACGCCGGGCGATGCTGCATTCGACAACGACCCGTGGCGTTTCGAGCTCAAGGCGGGGCTGTCGTACTGGGCGGAGTTTTATGTGAAGACCGGCAACGAGGACGAGTCCGACCAGGGCGTTCGGTTCAACTTTCCGGTCTTTACGTGCGACTACCTTGGCGAGGCGGCTGTTGAGGAGTTCACGGCGACGAACGCGTGGCAGAAGGTGACCGTTGGGCCGATTACGCCGCCTGCCGGCGCGACGCACGCGCATGTGGCCTGGCGGGTGCTGAGCGAGGGCGATGCGCAGAATGCGATCCTGATTGCGGAGCCGTCGGTGACGGCGCGGCCGGTGTACCAGGATGCGGACGCCGACGGCGACGTCGATGTGAACGACTTCGCGGTCTTCCAGGCCTGTTTCAATGGGCCCGGGCGGCCCTTTGTGGGCAGTGGACGGACCTGCGGATGTTTCGACGCGGACGGCGATCGGGACGTGGATGTGAACGACTTCGCGGTGTTCCAGGCCTGTTTCAACGGGCCGGGCAACCCCCCGGCCTGTGGGTAGGCTTTCGGGTTCGGTCGGGTCATCCGCATGCGCGGGTGACCCGGCCGGCAGGGCAACCCGGGTTATCATAGGCCGTTCCGGAGATCCGTGAGCGACGTCCACGGCCGAGGCCGCACGCGGCTTGGCGGTTGTGGGCGGCCGTTCCGGCGAGGCTGAGGCCGTCCGGTCACGCGCTGGCGCGAAGGGCGGATGTGGAGGAGTCCCGCGTTGCCGGGTGCCTGCCTCGCCCCGGGACCGCTTGGGAGTCAGCGGGCTCGGACCCGTCGGAGGCCGGGGAGAGGTTGTGTTCCTCGGCCGCCTCTTCGGCTCGCTCTTCCTGCTCTTCGGCCTCCTGGAGCCAGCGGAGGATGTCCTCTTCGGTGGGCGGGCGCGGGGCGATCGAGGCGACGCGGAACACCGCCCCGCAGCTCCGACATCGGGCGCGGTGCCCCTCGGCTGTCCCCGGAACGCGATAATGCGTCCGGCAGCGTGGGCATTGGCAGGTGATTCGCTCGGCCATGGCTCATCCCCGGTTCCAGTGAACCGTCGGCAACATGAGCGTGAGGCGCGCAGTGCGCACGCGCCATTACCATCGGTTCATTCGGGCCTTCCCCTGACTAGTCCGCGGATGATTCCGATCGTGCGGGCCGCGCTTCGCCGCGTTTCTGTCGCCGGATTCCGAATCCGTCGTCGGTATGTAAGGAGGAATGAATATATGAGGCCGCCGATCGGCACTCGACGGATTCGGACCTCGACTCTTCCGGCGGCCGGCTCGCCGCCCGGGACCTCGCGGCCGTCCTGTATATGCTACGCCCGAACGGCCAGCAAGATCAACGAAATCAGTACTGCCACCTGCGATTGGGAGCATTCTCGGACCTTCCCGAGCCTGGGGCGAGGGGGGCGGGCCGCTCGTGGCGCCCGGCGGCTTCTCTCTTGCTGCATGGGCGCGGTCGTGTGGCGATGCTCTATTCGCTTACGTAGGGGTTGGACCTCCGCTCCCTCCCGATGGTTGTGACGGGGCCGTGGCCGGCGTAGACGCGCGTTTCGTCCGGCAGGCTGAGCAATCGTTGGCGGATGTTCCGAATCAGCCGTTCGTGGTCGGCGCCCGGGAAGTCCGTGCGGCCGATGCTGCCCGCAAACAGAGCATCTCCGGTGAAAACGATGCCCGCCGCCTGACAATAGAAGCTTCTGCCGCCCGGCGAGTGGCCGGAGGTGTCCAGCACGCGCCAGAGGGTGCACCCCAGTGGGATCGTCTCGTCGGGTTCGAGCGTGCCCGTGGGCGCGGCTGCGACCCGTACCTCCAAGCCGAACGGGGCCGAGAGGTTCGCCTCGGCGTCCAGGAGCATGGCGGCGTCCTCCCGGGACACGCGGAGCCGGGCTTGCGGCCAGGCCGCGAGAATCCGGTCCACGCCGGCGATGTGATCGGCATGGCCGTGTGTCAGGAGGACAGCCTCCAGCCGCAGCCCGTGTTCGCGGAGATAGCCGATGATCTGATCGGGCTGCGGGTCGAAGCTCGGGTCGATCACCCAGGCTCCGTCGTGGGCCGCCACGCGTACGACGTACGAGTTCTCTCCGAACATCCGCTCGGTGAAACATGCGACCTGTACATCCGCATTCATCGGGAACCTTCCTTGGGCAGTCGGTCGAGGATGCGACGCGCGCGGGCGGCTGCGGCCGTCCCATCATATCGGCTTACCAGGGTTTCGCAGGCGGTTCGGGCCTGATCGAATCGCCCAGCGGCAATCATCCGTTGCACATCTACCAGGCGCGCCGTCGCCTCCTCTTCGCGTTCTCGCCGCTCATGCTCGGCGAGCACCCGGCGGGCCGCCGGGTCGGACTCGATTTCCTCGCGTCGCGTACGCGCCTGAGTGGCGGGAGGCTCCTCGCCGTACTCGGCCTCGATTCTCCGCAGCGTCTGCAAGGCGGCCAGCACCTGTCCGGAGCCGATCAGCCGTTCGGCCTCCGTCAACCCACGGTCTGCCAGCGCGTGACACTCGGCGAGGATGGCCTCGCCCTGCCGCACGTCCTCCGGGTCGTGCCATTGCCGCTGGTGCAGGAATCGTCGCGCTTCGGCCGCGGCCCTGCCGGGCCGACCGGCGAGTAGCTCCGTGCGAATCGCCGTGAGCCGGCGGGCGATGCTCTGACGGCACCGGTCTTCGAACCACGCGAGGGCCTGCCGTCCGACTTCAGGGGCGAGAATATGCGGGATGGGGGGGCGGACTAATGTCACGCGGACATCCTCATTCCGAAGCAGGCCGAGCCCGATCCGCATCCTGTCGTGATTTATGTCTTCCGTTCCGACGGCATAAAAGACGGGGATATCCCTCCTCGGACGGATGTCATCAGCCGATATGGCCGGGGGTACATAGTTGGCCAAGGTGGCCAAGGCGGTGGCTGGGAAGCCTTCGCGGTAAACCCAGTAGAAGGCCATGGCCCCGCCGGCTGAAAACCCCGCCACCAGCACCCGGTTGGCGTCGAAGGTCCAGCGGGATCTTATATCCGTCCACATCTCCCGAAGCGTTCGAAGGTCGCCCTCGGTCCAGCCTCTCGAGAATGCCTGGGGGGCCGCCCAGAGGGCACGTTCCTTCATCCCGCACGAGGTCCAGAAGGCCAAGGCGGCTCCGGCCGTCTCGTCGGTACCGTGAAGGCAGATGATCAACGGCGGCTCATCGCCTCGCCGGTAGCCGGTCGGCAGCACGCACCGATACGTGCCTCCGCCGGGCAAGGCGACCTGCTGCGGCTGGTGGATCGCCCGGCTGGCCGTGGCCGGGTAGGAGGTTTGGGCATGGGAGGCCGCCGCGGACAGCAGGCACGAGAGGAGGATGAGCCGATCGGGAAGCCGCAAGGACGGATAGCCCATGTACCGTGACGGCGCGGAATCCGGGCAGCCGGCGTAACTTGCCCGCGCCGTGGCCGGCTCGCCCGCGCGGGCAGATCGTAACACGAATGTCCGGCGGGTGTAAACGCTCCGGCGAGACGGTTCCCTGGGGCCGGAAAACGGCAGAAGGGGTGTGCGTTGGGCTGTGGGGTTGGAGCGGGTGTATTTGCCCCCGGGGCTTCGGGTGGGGACCTCAGGTGCTCGCCGCGGCGCGACGGGGACGCTCGACCGGGGGCGCGCCCTCGATCCGACCGAAGATCATCCGGCCCGCGCTGGTCTGAAGGACGCTGGTCACGTGGATCCCGACGGTTTGACCGATTCGATCACGGGCAGCTTCGACCACGACCATGGTTCCGTCGTCGAGGTAGCCGACGCCCTGGCCGGGTTCCTCGCCGGGTTTGATGATCTTGACGCTCAGGGCCTCCCCGGGCAGAAAGACGGGTTTGAGTGCGTTGGCCAGGTCGTTGATGTTGATGACGGCGACGCCGTGAAGCTGTGCGACCTTGTTGAGGTTGTAGTCGTTGGTGACGACCCGCCCGTCCATCTTCTGAGCGAGGATTACGAGCCGTTCATCTACGGGACGGTTTTCCGCGGCGTGGGACTCGATCAGTCGCACCTCGAGTCGCGTGTTGGATTGCAGCCGTCGGAGGACGTCGAGACCCCGCCGGCCGCGGTTTCGCTTGAGCCGGTCCGAGCTGTCCGCGACGGCCTGCAACTCGTTGAGCACGAAACGGGGGATGACGATGGGGGCGTCGACGATTCCGGTCTCGCAGATGTCCGCAAAGCGGCCGTCCACGATGACCGACGTATCCAGAATAAGCGGCCGGGCCCCGCGGACCTGCTTGGCGAACTCGACGTACGGAATGACGAACCGGAAGTCGTCCTTGGTCTGAAGCACGAAGCTGATGGCCAGGTAGCAGCACACCACTCCGATGAAGATCTTGATCGTGTTGACCAGCGCGACCCACTCGGCCCAGCTCGGGTCGACCACCTCGATCAGCAGGTTCAGAACCTGAAAGATCCCGTACGCGATCATCAACCCGATGATCAGTCCGAAGAAGACCGCCAGCACGGCGGCCAGGGACTTCTGCGGAATCAGAAGGTCCACTGCCGTCGCGACGATCGCCAGACCGATGGCGGCGATCAGGATGGTCACGGCATACGCCTGCGCGCGAGGATCCCCCGAGTCTGCGAAGCTCATCGCCACGCCGGCCATGACTAGAATGAAAACCACGCGCAGGATATAAAGCACCATGGCGACCTCGGATATGAATAGCGGCAGCGACGCCGTATCGTCTGGGGGCCTCCTTTGAGAGTATACCAACGCCGGGGGCGGGCGGCCAGCGATTGAGCCTGCTCCGCCCGTGGTCGGTCGGGCCCCATCGGCGCACGGGCTGTACATGGACTGGGTGCCTCAGGCGATTGACGAACTGCTCGCCTCCGGCCGGCCGGACGGGGGATGGTCCTACGCGACCGACGGTCGGACTCTCCAGTCGATGACCGAACCGACCGCCCTGGTGGCGATGGCGCTCGGGGCCCACGGCGTGGACGCCGGCGGCGCGGTCGATTGGCTGCTGGCCGCGCAGCGGGCGGACGGAGGATTTGCCGTCGGGCCTGAGCACGATGAATCCGCGTGGGTGACGGCCCCGGGGTGCCTGGCGCTTCAGAGTGCGGGGCGGGTGGAGGCTGCGGCGCGGGCCGCCCGATGGCTGCTGCGCATCGAGACGTTCACGTTTCGTTGGCCGCCGTGGCAGGCATCTCCGTACGGATTCGACACCACGTTGGGGGCCTGGCCTTGGACGAACGGTGATGTCAGTTGGGTGGAGCCGACTGCCTGGGCGGTCATGGCGCTGCGGAGCGCCGGATGGGCGCAGGACCCGGCGGTGGACCGCGGCCGCCGCTTCCTTCTGGACCGGGCAGCCGACGACGGCGTGGGGCGCGGGTGGAACTACGGCGAGCCGATGGTGCTCGGGACGCGGTTGTCCCCGGCGGTTGCTTCGACGGCCATGGCCCTTCTGGCCCTGCGGGGGCTGGATGCCGACCCGACCTCCGCCCTGGAGTTCCTGGAGCAGGACCGACGAACACAGTCTTCCCTGTACTCGCTTGCGTGGGCGGCGAATGCGATGGCGGCGTTCGGCCGGGGCGGCGGGCCGTGGACGGAGGCGCTGGCGGCGGCGTACCCGCCCGATCCCTGGAGGGGTTCGGATCGCGTGATCAGCCTGGCATTGGCCCTGCTGGCGGTCGCCGCCCCCGAGAAGAACCCGCTGATCATTTCGTAGGTCGCCGCCCTCCGCCGCATGGCACGAGGTGATCTTGGGGCCGGGGGAGTGGTCCTGAGTTCCCGCGGTCGATGGCGCCGGCCGCATGAACCAAAGGGGGTTTCTCCGGAAGGACGGGCCGTGATGACCAAGGATGATCGTTGCGACCGTTTGCCGGCTCGTGCTGCCGGGTCCGCCGGCCACTCGCTTCTTAAGGCCGGGATTCCTCCGCGAGGGGCCGAGGGGCGGGGCCTCACTCGGCGTCGTTTCTGTGGATTGGCCGCCCAGGCGGCCGCGGGCGTTGCGTTGCAGGGCTGCCTCGCGGAGATGCCGACGGACGAGGGCTTCGCGGCCACCGCGATCCTGCGGTCCGCAGACTATGGGGCGGACCTGCCCGCCGTGATCGAGCAGGGCCTTGCGCTGGTCCCGCCCCCGCCTGCTGCGGGCAAGCGGGTGGTGCTGAAGGTGAATCTCGTGGATCTCCCCCGCGAGGGGCGGCCGGTTGTGACGCACCCGGCGGTGGTGGCGGCGGTGGCCGAGTCCTTCCGACGGCGCGGGGCCTCCGAGGTGATCGTGGCCGACGGGCCGGCGTTGCAGCGGGACGCCCACGAGATCGCGGACGCGTGCGGCTTGACGACGGTCCTGCGCGAACATCGTCTGCCGTTCGTGGATCTGAATCTCGACGATCTGGTGCGACTGTCGAACGGCGGGGGTGCCACCGGCTTCGAGTGGATCTTCGTGGCCGCCACGGCGGCCCGCGCGGACCTGCTCGTGAGCCTCCCGAAGCTCAAGACCCATCACTGGGCGGGGGCGTCGGTGGCTATGAAGAACCTGTTTGGGATCACGCCGGCATCGGTGTATGGCTGGCCGCGGAACCGCTTTCACATCCACGGAATGCACGAGGCCGTGTTCGACTTCAACCGCACGCGGCCGGCGGATTATTGTGTGGTGGACGGCATCGTAGCGATGGAAGGGGACGGTCCGGTTCGTGGGACGGCCCGGGCGCTCGGGGTGCTGGTATTCGGCGATAACGCGGCGGCGGTGGACGCGACGTGTGCCCGCGTGATGGGATTGCGTCCCGAGCGGATCGCGTACCTGCGGATGGCCGCGGGGACCGTCGGTCCGGTCGGCGAGGCGTCGATCGAACAGCGGGGCGAATCGATCGCGTCCGTGTCGGCTCCGTTTGCCGTCGTGCAGCACCTTGAGCAGATCCGGGGATAGAAGGCATGTCGTAAGCGTCCTGTGAATCCTGCGGGGACGACGTATGGCGGCACTGGCCCGCCCCGAGACCGCCCGCACTGTGCGCCCGTCGCTCCCGCGCTGAACATCACCCCCGCGCCGATCGTCGCCCCAAAGCCGACCGCCATCCCACATCCGACCGTCACCCCAAAGCTGACCGTCACCCCCGCCCCGACCGTCACCCCTGCGCCCAATGTCACCCCAGCCCCGAACGTCACCCCCGCGCAAGCGGGGGTCCACGAAGTCCACACAGCCGCCGCTTCCCGCCTGCGCAGCTTGGCTGGGTCATACCGAGCGGTCGCCGATGCCTTCTACCGGACGGTGACCGACGAGCACTTCCGACGTGCGACCGAAACCAGAACCGCTGACGGCGAGCATGCGGCGCAAAAAGCGGCGCAGCTTGTGCCTTTCCGAAGCCGCATGGACTCGCATGCCATCGGGGGCTTCAATCCGGAAGTGTACGAAAATCAACAGGATGCGATTCGCTGCAACTCATTGAAAAAAAGAACTTGGGCGATAGTGGACTTGAACCACTGACCTCCTGCATGTCGAGCAGGCGCTCTAGCCAACTGAGCTAATCGCCCGGAGGGCTTGGAGCCTGTTGCGAAGCGCTTGGAACACGCGCGTCGGCCGGCAGCGTCCCGAGCCGGGCGCATGTCGGCGCCTTACCGAACAGGCACTGGCCCATTAGAGGCCCCCGGCGGCCGGGTGTCAAGGTTGCCGGGGGCCCGGCGGGCGGAATCGAAGACACCCGATGGGACCGGCAGGCCTGCCAAGGGAAGATCGGCGGGGATGCCGGGTTACGGCCGGCGGAGAGTCGGCGGGGATGCGGGGGCTTATGGTATCATGATCAGAGTGCACTGCGGCGGAGGGCCGAGTGGCCGTACGCAAGTCGCGAATCCTGAACGCGTCGACACGGACGCTGGTGGTCGGCTGCACCGGTATGATCGGCCGACACATCGTCAACGAGTTGCTTCTGCGGGGCTGTCAGGTCCACGGTGTGGCGCGGTTCCGAGAGGCGCGTGTGCAGGCCATCCTGACCGATCGGGGCGTGATTACCCACTCTTTCGACGTGGCCCGGGACAATCCCGCAAAGCTGCCCGACGCGGATGTCGTGTTCTTTGCGTGCCGGGATGCCTCCCGACCGGACTTGGCCTGGGCGATCGGTTTTACCGGGCTTGCCCGGCTGGTGGAGCGATATGCGGGCCGGGCCCTCCTCGTGAACGGCGCGAGCGGCGAGGTGTATGCCCAGGGCGACCTGCCTCCGCAACGGGAGACGGACCTCCCCGAGCCGAAGGGGGCCGAGGCCCTCGCGTGTTTCACCCGGGAGGCGTTCCTCTCGCACGTTTGCGCCGAGCGACGGACTCCGGCGATCCACCTCCGCTACTTCCACGCGAATGATGAGACCCACGGACTGGTGCCCGGGATGGCCCGGGCGATCGCGGCCGGCCGGAGCCTGGGGGGCACGCCGGAGGCTCGTGTCCAGGTGATCGCCATCGAGGACCTGGTCCGCTGCACCATCGAGGGCGTGAACGAGGCGGCGGTGCCGGCGAAGGTGGTCAACATCTGTCATCCTCGTGTGTGGACGATGCGGGAGCTGGCCGAGACGGTCCACCGGGTCCTGGGCCGGGGCCGCGTGGTCTTCGACACGGAGTCGGGCGGGGCGGAGGCCTCGCGGACCGGCGATGCCTCGGAGATGGAGCGGCTCTTCGGGCCGCCGCGAGTGCCCTTGCAGGTCGTTGTGGAACGGGCGGCCCGAGCGGTTCCACGCGACTGATCACGCGGGGAAGGGGACGGCGGCGCGGTGGCGCGTCAGGGCGAGGCGCTGCGCCTCGAAGTAATACCGGGCGAGATTCTGCCAAGCCAGGGTTTCCGAGACGCTCTCCACGCGGTTGCGCTGGGCGATGCGCTGGCGCCGATTCCGTCGCGAAAACTGAAAGAGCACCTCCGTAAGCTGCTGAACCGTATCCTCCCAGGGCGTGTGCCGTCGGCGGATGACGTGCAGACCGGCCTCCTCATGATCGGGGATGTGCTGCTGCACGAACGAGCCGAAGCCGCTGAGGTCCGACGTGACCGACGGGACCCCGAGGGCCGTGCACTCGGCGGGCGTGTATCCCCAGGGCTCGTAGTAGGAGGGAAACACGCCCATATGGCACCCGCGGACGAACTGCTCGTAGTCCATCCGGAAGAGCGGGCTTGTGGGCGTGATGAAGTCCGGGTGGTAGACGATCTTCACCCGGTCCGCCTCCGCATTGAAGAGCTGCACGCGACGAATATTCACGATCACCGGGTCGAAGGCGTTGTCCTGAAGCTCGTGCGTCACAATGATCGGGAGGTGACTCCGGCGGCACGCCTGGATGACCCGTTTCAGATCGACGATCGCATCGCAGGAGAGCAGGTCTCCGCGCTTGGGGAGCTGCCCCATCGCGGCCAGGTGAGCCAGGCGCGGCCCCATCGATCTCGTAAGTTCCTCGCAGGACCGCTTCAGCTCGTCATACGCGAAACGCGAATCGAGCACCTGGCCGTTGAGACCCCAGGTGGCCGCCCGGGTGACCAGGAACGCCACGATCGTGACATCGCTGCCGGCCTGCTTGAGCCGCCAGTTCAGCCGCGCGAGCGACTCGATGTACACGTCCATTCCCTTGTTGCGGAACTCATAGCGGCCGGCCAGAAACACGTAGAGCGTCCGGTCAAGGTCGAAGGAATACGAACCGAAGAAGTGTCCCCTGACGAAGTCGTGAATCTGTTCCTTGAACTGGCGGTGAAGGTTCTGGAACTCGTGCAGGGCCTCGAACCGCTGCACGCGCAGACCGTTGGGCGTGATCAGATCGGGCTTTCGAGCCAGGAGCTTCTCGGCCTCGAGGCTGGTCACGTCCGAGACCGTCGTGAAGACGTCGGCGGACGCCGCAGCGGCCCGCTCCATGCAGTAGAGGTGATACATGTTCCGCTTGCCCGACTCCACGTCCGGGTTGAGCCGGTCGAGCACGTCATAGAAGTCGTCGCGGTCGAAGCAGTATGCCCGGCCGATCACGGTGGCGTGTGTGGTGAAGACCGTCGCGACCCGCAGCCCCTGCTTTCTCATCATGGGGATGGCCAGGCCCGTCATCCACTCGTGAAAGTGGCCGATGATCGAGATGGAGGAAGGCAGTCGCCTCGCGACGGCCTCGAAGAATCGCCGGACCAGATCGGCGAACAGGACCACGTTGTGCGCGAGGGCGTCGCCCGGCGGGAGGCTGATGTTGTGGTCCATCCAGACGCGGTACTTGAGTTCCATCAGGTGATCGGACCACGCGGCGTAGTCGAGCAGGATCACCCGCGGATACCCCGGAACCAGCCACCGTCCGTAGTGGCAGACCACGCCCTGCGTGCGGAGATCGGCAATGGCATCCCCGATGACGCCGTTCGGCTCGAGTTCCTCGAACTCGGCCTGCCCTCGGGACGCCTCGTAGGGACCGATCAGCAGGTACCGGTCGCCCCACTCGGCCAGCATCGACGGGACCTTCGACTGGATCACCGTGTAGATCCCGCCGACCCTGGCGCAGACCTCCCAGGCCACCTCGAACAGATGGGCCGACAGCAAATCATCGGTTTGTGCCGACATTTTCGATCGCCCGCGCCGGTGAAACGCACATCGATCCGAAGACGAGACACCCTCTCCCGATGCCGGGGCCGGAGAGTCTATGCCCGCGTTCCGGATCCGTCCAGAGGCCGCCTCGTGCCCCCGGACACGGCCCTCCCGAGCGTCTATTCGTTGCTCAGCGCCACGTCGTCCAGGTACCACGCCGCCTTGGCCGTGCCGTCGCTCACGAACCCCAGCCAGCTCAGCTTCCGGAACTCCGGACTTGCGTTCGGCAGGCCGCGGAAGCTCTGCGCCGGCCGGCCCGGCACCCGCACCGTCAGATCCCATCGGCCGGCCCTTTCCGCCAGTGGGGCGCTGACCTCGATTCGCACCCATTGCCCGGCCGGCAGGTCGATGGATTCCGCACCGGGCGCCCGGAGCCGGCCGTTTTCGATGCGCAACGTCGGTCCCGCGTGATACGGCGAGGCGTCGTCGCGCCACTCGTGGTACACGATGGCACCGGCCTCGACGCGTATGTCGAAGCGGCACGTCGTGACGCCCTCAGTGTGGGCGGGGAGGTAGACGAGGTGGGGGTTGAACGGGTGCTGGAGGCCCGGGGCGTCAAGGAACCTGAGGCTTCGGCTTCCGTGGGCTGCGGTCTCTCCGGTGATCTCGATGGAGTCGCCCTTGTTCTCCACGTGAACCTGGGCGAAGGCCGGCGGGGCGCCCGGGGGAGCTTCCTCGAAGCCGTCTTCGAAGGTGAGCGGCGGCACGGGGGGAGGCGGGGGAGCGAATTCGACGGGCGGATACTTCACCTCGCCGGCCAGTTCCATCCACTGGCGGGTGCCGTAGACGCCGGCCTTCGCGGGATCGAACGGCTGAAACCCGGCCTGCAGCGCGGGCGAGTCCGGGCGGAGGGAGAAGTCGCCGTTCGTCGGATCGGCGAACTTCGGATCGGCGATGATCGAGCCCGCATCCTTCCCGAGCTTCTGCCACTGCTCGAAGGTCAGGTCGTGGAAGGTCACGGGACGCCCTGAGGCATCCCAGTAAACGTTGCGCTCCAAGCGGACGTTGGCGTCCTTCCAGGATCCGCTGAACAGCAGGCCGGCATCCCAGTACACGATGTTGTTCCGGAACGTGAAGGAAAGGTGGGATTCCACGCGGCTGCGCTGAAGCTGAGCCTCCATCGCGCGGGCGAAGATGTTGTTGCGGATGATGTTCTCGCGGCCGTAATGCTGGTGGTAGCCCCCGGTCTTCGTGTTGTAGACGAGGTTGTTCTCGAGGACGATGTGCGAGCTGCCCTCATCGTTGTACAGCCCCCAGCCGCCATAGCTGTAGGAGTAGATGTCGTGGACGACGTTGTGGCTCACCGTCGTTCCGGGCGAGCGTCCGAGGGTGTACACGGCTCCCATGTCGCTGAGCACGCCCCAGCCGAGGTGGTGGATGTGGTTCAGGTCGATCGTGTTGTGCTGTGCGAGGCTCTCCCCATAACCCCACGTCCACCCGACCGAGATGCCCGTATAACGGAAGTCGGCGATCTCGTTGTGCGTGACGCGGTTGTGGCCGCTCTGGCCGATCCAGACGCCGACCGCCCCCGGGAAGATGTGGCCGCCGTCCCGGATGATGTTGTTGTCCACTACGACGTGGCCTGTGCGTTCGGCCTCATTCGCACGGATCATCGGCTCCCCGATCCGCACGCCTCCGGCCCCGAGGTCGTGGATGTAGCATCGGAAGACGCGACCGTCCCGACAGCCCCGGCGGAACCAGACGCCGTAGGTTCCCGTGTGGGCGATCTCGCAGTCCTCGATCGAGATGTTCCGGGCCCCGTCGGCCTGGATGACGGCCTCGATACCGGCCGCCGCCTGGGGATCGCCGTGGCCCGACCCGGGCAGCACCCAGCCGGCGTAGCGAAAGACCAGACCCCGCAGGGCCACATTCTCCACGAACTGGTTCCGGCCGGGGTCGCCGACAAAGCGGACGAACGCCTCCGCCACCGGTGCCACGACCTCGGCGGAATCGGGAGTCTCGCCGGGCAGCGGAATGTAGGAGAGCGTCCCGTCGCGGCCGAGGAACCACTCGCCGGGCGCGTCCAGCGCATCGCGGACGTTCTCGACGTGATACCGCTGGTTCGGCCCCCAAGAGAAAAAGGGCCAGTGCGCAGCGCCGGTCAGGATGACCGTATTGGTCTTCGAGTCGAACGAGGCGATGCGGTGTCGCGAGACCTCCCACGAGTGATACACCACGATGGTGGCGTCCTCAGGGCGGGGCCAGGACTTCACGTCCCCCGGCCGTGCGACGAAGGCACGGTGGCTCAGCACCGCCCGCTCGCCCGTGGCCGGGTCCGGGCCGTAGGGAACCGCCCGAGCCATGTAGAAGTAAAACCGGTTGGGGCTGCGGGCCCGGACGGCCCGGCGCCCGTTCACGTAGAGTTGTTCAAAGTACCACTTGCCCTCTTTCACATCCGGGATGTGCGCGGTCCACATGCCGTCGCCACCCGCGCGGAGGCCCTGGATGGTCCGCCCGCCGGAAAAGACGGGACGGGCTCCCGGTGCGGCCTCGTAGGAAATGGGGCACATGTCGGTTCCGCTGTCCTGCGGGCCGAAGACGACCGGTTCCGTCAGCACGTAGTTGCCGTCGGCCACCAGGACACGAACAGGCTGGTCCAGAGGGCCCTGCGATTTCAGTCGCCGCACGGCGTCCTTGGCTCCTGCCAGGGTTGCGAGGGGACCGTCGCTCCGTTCGGCGTTGGGCTGCGGTCGGGAACCGGACCAGGCATCGTTGCCTTCCGGCGACAAGTACAGCGTCGCGGCGTTCGCGGCCGCGGCACCGATCACGAGAGTTGTCAGGACGACCTTCCGAGGGCAGGTGCGCATGGGTTCCTCCCCGGTCGTGGACCGCTCGAAGCATACCGCCGGCACCCCGTGTCCGAAACCCTGTGCCGCGCGCCGGTCGGCCTGCCGGGCCGTCGTGCCCCCGCACGCTTCCGTGGGCTAGCTCTCGGGGTCCGCTTCGTGTTCGAATCGCTCCAGCGGGCAGCCCCGGCACCTGGGCTTGGGCCTGCAATAGTTCTTCCCCACGTTTACCAGGAGGGCGTGGTACTCGTTGTAGAGCGCCACGTCCTGCGTCAGGTTCGACTCGAAGAGATCCTGGATCTGGTCGTAATCGGCATCGTCCTCGATGACCCGGTGTCGCCGGAGGATCCGATACGTATAGGCATCGACGACGAAGCTCGGCTTGCCGCCCGCGTAGAGGAGGATCGAGTCGGCCGTTTCGCGTCCGATGCCCGGTACGCCCAGCAGCTCCTCCCGCAGCCGGGGTAGCGGGGTGGCGAACATCCGGTCCAGGTCGCCGCCGTAGCGTTCCCACAGCCAGCTCACGAACGACTTGAGCCGCCGCGCCTTCACATTGAAGTATCCGGCCGGCCGGATCAGTCGCGCCAGGTCCGCCGTATCGATCTCGCACAGCCTCGTCCAGTCGATGCAGCCGGCCCGCCGCAGGCTTGTTATCGCCTTCTCGACGTTGGCCCAGGCCGTGTTCTGCGTGAGGATCGCGCCGATCACGATCTCGGTCGGCGTTTCGCCCGGCCACCAGTGCTGCGGCCCGAGGGCCCGGTACATGGCCTCGTAGAACTTCCTAAGCTGATCCCGGGTTCGAGATCCCATTGCCACCCCTCGGCCCCCCGTGAGCCCGTCCGGCTCCGCCGGGGAGACGCTCAGGCGACAGACTCCGGTCGGTTCGGGCCGTTGAATCTCCCGCCGCCGACGCGATAATCCCCAAGGGATGGCTGCGCGTCAAACGACATGGAGGTTTGCTGATCTGCTCAGCCCGGAGGGGAGGGGTTACGCTCATCGCACGCAGCGCCCGCTGCACTGTCTGGCGTTTCTGCTTCCGTTCCTGATCGTGTTTGAGGCGGGGATGCTCTGGCGGCAGACCCGCGAGCCGGGCCGGCCGATGCCCTCGCTGGTCGCGTGGCAGGCCATCAACCGATTCGTCGAACTGCTGGGCGGCAGCGGCCTGTACTTCCCCGGGTTGCTCCTGGTGGCGATTCTCCTGGCGTGGCACGTGGCGGCCAAGCACCCTTGGCGGTTGGACAAGCCGACCCTGGCCGGCATGCTCGGCGAGAGCATCATCTGGGCGATCCCGCTCTTCGTCTTCAACTCGGTGCTGCATCGCGCCGTGCTGGCCCAGGCGCGGGCGGCCGGGCTTGAGTCCCGATGGATCGACGACCTGATCCTGAGCGTGGGAGCCGGCATCTACGAGGAGCTTGTCTTCCGCCTGATCGCGATCACCGCCATGAGCATCCTGCTCATCGACGTTCTCTCCATCAACCGGAACACGGCGGTGGTCTTCATCCTGCTGGCCTCGGCCGGCCTGTTTGCCGCCCACCATCATCAGCCCCTGGGGGATGAGCCCTTCGACACGGTCAAGTTCCTGTTCCGGACCGGGGCGGGTCTGTACCTGGCCGGCATCTTCCTTCTCCGTGGGTTCGGCATCGCCGCCGGGTCGCACGCCGTGTACGACATCCTCGTGGTGACTATTGCAGCTTTCCGGGGTGCAGAACAGGGTGGATGACGGCCGATCCAGCCACCGACACCGCGGCGGAGTCCTCCGCCGGTACGGCACCGTCGGGGGCGGGGCCACCCTTCTTTCCTGCCTGGCAGGATGTCTGGCCGGCGTACGGATGCCCGAGGCGGCGCCGGCCCCCTCGTCGCGGGCGAGTACCGCTCAGTCCGCTTGGAAACTGCCGGCCGGCCTCGAGGGCCGATGGGTCTACGAGCGCCGGGATCTGGTCCGCCGCGGTCGTGACGACCCCGAGCCGTACCTCCGTCGGATCTCAGGCGGACGGGTCCGCGAGGGGCAGCTTCTTGACGTGGTCTTCCTGCCGATCGAGCGGTACCTCCGCCGCCCGAGCGCGAGACCGGAGCAGATGGAGGCTCAGCCGAAGGCCCCGTTGCGGGCACGCGCTGCCCTGATGGTCGAGCTGGATCCGCCAATCTCTCTGTATCCGACAAGCATTTCGACAAGCGGACCGCTGGTCGAGTCGGCGGAGGTGGGGCTGTTCGACCGCCGCGGCCACCGGGTTTATCTGGGCCGAGTCGAACGCGAAATACAGACGCAGGGATTGGAAGAGGTGACGTGTCCGGCAGGTACCTTCCGGAGCTGCAAGCGGCTCCGGATCGGGTTGCGATTCCGATTCCCCTGGGGGGCCAGCGCGGATATCGACGAGTATCTCTGGCTGGACGACGCGGTCGGAGAAGTCCGCCGGGTCGAGCGGATCTCTGTGCTGTATTGGGTGTTCTGGATGGAGGCGGCCTACGAATACCGTCTTGTCTCGTACGAACCCGAGGCGTCCGGCCCGGTGGCGGCGGACCGATCCGGTAAGCCGGAGGAGGACGGGAACGCTCCGATCCTGTGGTCGCGTGCCGCCGCGGTCTTTGATCGCGTCTTTCCGCACCCGCGCCTGAGCGGTCTGTACGCGGAGCGAGTACCGCCGGGGATCGCCGGCAGGTGCCCGCACGCCCCGCCGGAGGCCGCGTCGTCCCGAGCGGGGGGCGCAGGCCCTACATGCGAAGTATCCTGTCGAGGGCCTTCGATTCCTTCCGGAGATCGTCGTCGGTGCGATTGAACGTCTCGAGGGTCAGCGGGCCGGTGTAGCGGGCCTTCCTCAGGCCGGCCATGACGGCCTTGTAGTTCACCTCGCCCTGGAGCAGGTCGCAGAACCCGGCAATCCCCCCGGGATCGCGCTTGTAGTCTTTCAGGTGCACCCGGCGGATCCTTCGGCCGAGCACGGCGATCCAGTGCTCAGGATAGCCGAAGGCCATCATGTTCCCGCAGTCGAAGTACATGCCGACATAGCGGCTGCCGACCTCTTCGAGGAACCGGCGAAACTCCAGCGGCGAGTACATCAGCCCGTTCCAGACCATCTCGGGGCAGGCATGCACGCGGAGCTTCTCCGCCCTTCGGGCGAGCTGTCTCATGGACTGTCGGGCCAGTTTGTAGGCGGTCTCGTACGGCACCGGCGGCGTGTTCGGCTCCCAGGGAATATAGACGTAGCCGGGCACCACGAGCATGGCGTCCACGCCCAGCCACTGGGTGACCTGCAACGCCCGGGCGTGCGTCTGGACCGCGAGTTTGCGCCTGGCGGGATCCGGGTCCGCCAGGTTCCGCGACCAGCCCAGGCCGCACGCCACCGAGGCGATCTTCGTGCCGATGCGGGCCGAGGCGGCCTTGAGTTCTTCGCAGTACGACCGGGGACTGTCGATGGTCAGGTACCCGGCCAACCCGACGGCCAGCTCGATCCCCGAAAAACCCAGGGCCTTGGCTTTTTCCATCGCCTCGACGGGGTCGACCTTTCCTTCGAGCCCGCCCGGAAAGGCCCAATAGCTGACGCACTTGATCATCACGAATGCCCTCCGCGGGCTGGCGCCCGCTGTGCTGCTACCGAACCGCCACGGCCTTGCCCGTCCGAATGCTCCGGGCCTCCGCCAGCGCGATGGCTACCGCGTCGCGGCTGTCCCGTGGGGTGCTTGTCGTGGGTCGCTGACCCCGCTCGATGCACGAGACGAAGTAGTCGATCTCGCCGTAGTATCCGTCGCCGCCGGCCAGTTGCGGCGTTTCACTCCTCCCGTCCGAGGTCATGATGGTCAGCGGCTTGCCGGTGTTGAGGTCCCACACGACCGCCGCCCGGTCGAAGACAGCCGTGAACCCCATGTTGAAGCCGAACGCCTTCGGGGCGTCCCACCAGCCTTCCAGGTAGACCACGGGGCCGCTGCGGTACTCCCAGAGCGAGTGGACCCGGTCGATACCTGAACGCCGGCCCCAGCCCTGAGCCGTGACGCTCCGCGGTTTGCCCAGAACCCACAGAGCGTAATCCACGTCGTGGACGTGCAGGTCCAGGATCGCCCCGCCCGAGCGCTTGGCGTTCAGGGCCCAGCTGTCCCAGGTCCAGTCCGGGGTGCTCGCCTGACGCCGCAGGGACAGGGCCCGCAGCCGGCCGTAGCGCCGATCGTCGATGGCCTGCTTGAGCCAGACGTACTCCGGCCAGAAGCGGATGCACTGGGCGATCATCAGGAGTTTGCGCGACTTCCGCGCGGCCTGGATCATCCGGTCGCAATCCTTGACCGTGAGCGCCATCGGCTTTTCGCACAGGACGTGCTTGCCGGCCCGCAGGGCGGCGATGGTCATCTCCGCGTGCAGGAACGTCGGAACCGTGATGTCCACCATGTCCACGTCGCCGTCCGCGAGGATCTCCTCGACGCGCTCGTACGAGCGGATGTCCCCGAGATCCTGCACGCGGGCGGCCGTATCGCCGATGTTGCCGCCGCCCTCCGACCAGTCCCCGCGCCGCCGCTTCGGGTCGGAATCGCAGATCGCGACAATCCGGGCCCGCTCCCCGAGCCGCGCGTACTGGTTGAAGTGATTCCGGCCGATGAACCCCACCCCGATCAGACCGACGCGTATCATCCCGCGCTCCCGTGGACCTCCCGGGCGGCCGCGGCGGCGACCACGGACAGACGCCGACGGACCGCGTGCTCGCCCGAGGAGCCAGATGCCGGCGGAATCTAAGCCCGGCCCGGCCGGCACGCAAGGGGACCGCAAGGCCTGAGCCCGCCGATGGGACCTGAGCAGAAGCCCGCGAAGTTTGACGCCGGCCCTGGCACCGGCTACAAGTACGAGGGCCGTTCCCGTCCCCGGATCGCCCGCTCCGGGTGGGTGCATCTTCCGGGGCCCCGCGCCTGGGATAGCCTCACAGAGGAGGTCGAAACATGTCCAGAAGTGCCATGGCCGTTCTTGCGGCAACGGTCTGGGCGGCGGTCGCGCGGGCGGATCTGCACTCGTATGTTGCCAAACCCGATCCCAGTTACGGCTGGCGGCGGGTTGATGCGCCGCCGGCGGAGGGGCCGGACCTCATCGCCGAGCTTCGCATGACATCGCAGACCTGGCGCGGCATCCCCTGGCATCACAAGCTGTTCATCCTGCGCCCGGACGGCCCGACCGTCTCGAACCAGGCGATTCTGATCATTGCCGGGGGACGGTGGCGCGGGCCCCAGGACGAGGAGAAGTCGGCCGAGCTTCCGAAGGAGTCGAACATCGCCCGGGGCATCGCGAAGGCAACCCGGATGCCCGTAGCCGTCATCAAGCAGGTCCCCTTCCAGCCGATGTTCGACAACCTGTTCGAGGACGCCATCATCAGCCTGACCTTTGAGAAGTACCTTCAGACCGGCGAGGAGGACTGGCCCCTGCTGCTGCCCATGACCAAGGCCGCCGTTCGCGCCATGGACACGGTCCAGGACTTCGCCCGCAAGCAGTGGAACCTGGAGATCAGGCAGTTCGTCGTGACGGGCGGGTCGAAACGCGGCTGGACCACCTGGCTGACGGGAGCCGCGGACAAGCGCGTGGCCGGCATCGCACCGATGGTGATCGACGTGCTGAACATGCGGGCCCAGATGAAGCACCAGCTCGCCTCCTACGGCCGGTACAGCGAGCAGATTCGCGACTATACGGAGAAGGGTCTTCAGGAGAAGATGGAGACGCCCGCGGGCCATAAGCTCACGGCCCTGGTCGACCCGTGGGAGTACCGCCAGCGGCTGACCATGCCGAAGTTCATCCTGCTCGGCAGCAACGATCCCTACTGGACGCTCGATGCGGCCAACCTCTACTACCCCGACCTCGTGGGCGAGAAATACATCCTTTACGTTCCCAACGTGGGGCACGGGCTGAACGACATGTCGCGGGTCATCGGCAGCGTCGCCGCCTTCGCAATGAAGGTCGCCGGGAAACTCGAGTTCCCCAGGCTTGCATGGGACATCCAGGAGAGCGAGAGGGGCATTCGCCTGAGGGTCCGCTCGGACATCGCCCCCAAGAAGGTCTCCGCCTGGACCGCCGCGGCGCCCACTCGCGACTTCCGCAAGTCGTCGTGGAAGGAGCAACCCCTCGAACCGAAGGGCAACGAGTTTGTCTTCGATCTGCCCCGGCCGGCCGAAGGCTGCGCGGCCGTCTTCGGAGAGGCCTCGTATACGTTCGCCGACATTCCCCTGCTGACCCTGTATCTCTCGACGAACGTCAGGATCACCGGAACGCCCTCCGAGGCCGCGATCCGACCGGCCTCTGCCGCGGGCCCCGTGGGGGCCCCGCGATGATTCGCGGACTGGCCATCGCGCTCCTGCCGCTGCTCTGGCCGGCGGCCGAAGGTCTGGCGGCCGCGGCGACGGGGCCGGCTGCCAGCGCGGCCGAGTCCCTGGGGTTCGCTCCCGACGAGCGCCTGCTGATCATTCACGCCGACGACTTCGGAATGAGCCACTCGGTGAATCGGGCCACGGCACAGGCCCTCACCCAGGGCAGCGTCAACTCGGCCAGCGTGATGGTTCCCTGTCCGTGGGTGCTGGAGGCCGCCGAGTTCTGTCGGACGCATCCCGATGCGGACATCGGCATTCACGGAACGCTCACGAGTGAATGGCGCCGGTATCGCTGGCGACCGGTCCTGCCGTTCGATGACGTTCCGGGCCTGATCGACCCCGAAGGGTATCTCTGGCACGATGTCGCGGGCGCCGCCGCTCACGCCACCGCCGACGAGGTGGAACGCGAGCTGCGGGCGCAGGTCCGGCGGGCGATGGACCTGGGCATACGGCCCACCCACCTGGACACGCACATGGGAACGGTCTTTGCCCGGCCGGAGTTCTTCCGGGCCTATCGAAAGGTGGCGCGGGAGTTCGATCTGCCCTGCCTGCTTCCGCGACCGCCTGCGGAACTGCTCGAGCGGACGGACCCGGCCATGCGCAGCACCATCGAGAACATCGTGGCCGAGCTCGGCTCGAACGCAGAATACACGCTGGACGAACTCATCAGCATTCCGGGCGACGTGCCGCCCGACAGGCAGGAGGAGTTCTATCTCGAGGCCATCCGCAACCTCAAGCCCGGGATCACGCAGATCATCATCCACTGCGGCATCGACGATCCGGAGCTTCAGGCGATCTGCGGTTCGCACAGACGGCGGGACATGGATACGAAGGTGTTCACCGGCCCGCGAGTGCAGGAGCTGCTGAAAGCCGAGCGGGTGCGGCTGATCACGTGGCGGGAGATCGGCCGCCGCCAGAAGGCCACGGCCCCGCCCCGGTCCTAGGCGATCGATCCGCGGGGCGGCGCAGGCGAGCGGACGCCCCCGGCGATGTAAGGAACGCCATCCCGGACGAGGAGACGTGCGCATGTCGAGAACATCCGTCCGAGTGGCCGCTCTGCTGGCGGCCGTTGCCGTGGCAAGCGGCCCGGCCGCGGCGGCCGAGCCATTCTTTGAGGCGGAGCTGGTCTTTCCGCTCCACTCCAAGCACAACCACGCTCCCGGCATCGTTGAGTGCCCGAACGGCGACCTGCTCGTGTCATGGTACCGCGGCAGCGGAGAGCGCACGGCCGATGACGTCGCCGTCTACGGCGCCCGCCGCCCCAAGGGAGCGTCCACCTGGAGCGAGGCGTTCCTCATGGCCGACACCCCGGGGTTCCCCGACTGCAATACGACGATGCACATCGACGCGAAGGGCCGGCTGTGGCTCTTCTGGCCCGTCGTCCTGGCCAACTCATGGGAATCGTGCGTGACCCACTACCGGGTGTCGGAGGACTACATGGGCGCCGGGCCGCCGAAGTGGAGCTGGCAGGGCGCGATCTACCTCAACCCTCCGAATGCCCAGGAGGACCTCTCCCGCACGCTCGAGGAGCGGCTCACCCGGTTGGGAGACCTGCTTCCCGAAGACGCCGACACCCGACAGAAGATCGATCTCATGAGGGCCCGCATTCGCGATAAGCTGTACAATCGGCTCGGCTGGCAGCCCCGCTGCAAGCCGACCGTCCTCCCAAGCGGCCGCATCCTCCTTCCGCTGTACTCCGACACCTACTCGGCGGGCATCATGGCCATCAGTGACGATGGCGGCCACAGTTGGAAGGCCAGCCGCATTCTGGCCGGCTGGGGAAGCATTCAGCCCACTGTGCTGCGCCGCAAGGATGGCACGCTCGTCGCGTACATGCGGGAGAACGGGCCCCTCCACAAGATCCGCGTTTCCGAGTCGCAGGACGACGGCCTTACGTGGGGCCCCGTCGGCACGATCGATCTGCCCAGCCCCGGGGCGGGCATCGACGGCCTCGTGCTGGCCAATGGCCACTGGCTGCTCATCTACAACGACACGACTCGGGATCGCAACAGCTTGGCGGTCTCCATCTCGGACGACGAAGGCAGAACCTGGAAGTGGACCCGCCACCTCGAGCGGCACGATAAGGGCGCCTATCACTATCCGGCGATCATCCAGGGCAGGGACGGACGCATACACGCCGTCTACAGCTACTTCGTCGAGGGCGGCAAGAGCATGAAGCACGCGGCTTTCGATGAGGCATGGGTTCGGCAGGGCGATCCGAAGTAGATTCCCCCGCCCTTGGGCGTCTGAACGGCACAGCAGTCAGCCGACACTCTCGCCGAGCCCGGACGCCCCCTCCGCGGCAGCGCGCCCCACGCCGCACCCGGCCCCGGTGGTTCGGGTGGCGGGGGCCTGCCTCGCCAGATTGCAGTTGCCCCAGGCGGGTTGACTGCCGCCCGTAATGCTCCACGCCGGGGCAGCTATCGTGCCGTGTCCGGTGTGGGCACCTCGTATCGGGCCGATGTGAATCCCTCATCCGCGGCGACCACCGCCGCCGCCGCGACCGGATGCGTGAACTGGTCGAAGCCGGGGCCCTCGCAGGCCGCGCGGGCCAGTTCATCCGCACGCTCCGTGCGGATCGCCACAGTCTGCTCCGGCCGTACATCATTGGCCTCGTAGGTAGACAGATACGTCATCCGTCCCGGCTCGAGGACCACTTCCTTGACAACGAGGGCATCGTGCCGGACCACGGCCAGCCACGCCGAGCCGCCGTCTCGCGGGACTACGGCGGCGATCCGGGGGGTGCGGAGCGAGTCCTTTTCGTAGTCCAGCGCAGCCATCGCCCACACGAGGGCGTCTTTCGGGCCTGCGCCCGTGGCGAGGCGCTCGGCGATCGGATCGGTCTGCGAGCCGTTCGTCAATACGGCCCACGGCCCGGCCAGCCGGACGCAGTGGTAGGCGATATACGGGTTCCGCAGGACGTCGCTCTCGAACCCCGCACGCGGCACGACGGCCAACCCGCCGGGAACTTCTCCGATCCGTCGGTTCGGGAACGACCGGGATGACACGCGGTAAACACCGACGTTGCGACCGCCGGGCGTTCGTCCGACCGCCACGATCCGTCCGAGGTAACTGCTCACGGCACGCTCCGCGCGGGCCCTCGGGTCGTGGGCACATCCCGTCCGGCCCTTCCAGCAGGCCGTCGGACGCCGAGCTTGTCGGGCCAGACGGATCCGGTCCGCGGCGTCCCGGGTCGTCGCCCGTCAGGGGCCCACGAGTTTCCGAGCGCTCCAGGCCGCTCAATATCGGCCGCCCCGCGTGGCGTCAAGGCTGATGCGGAACACTCCTGAATCCCGCCATTGCGGGCAAGAGCCCGGTCCCGTCCGGGCAGGCCGCCGCCGGATCGGCCCCCGCGGCGGGACAGCCGTCCGCGGGTGCGGTAAGAGCCCCGTGTGGACAGGCCGCGAGGGGCAGGCTTATCCTCCCGCCTATGTCAGCAGACCAGCGCAGGCGGATCCCCTCTCACATCGCGGCCCGGCTCGAACGTTGTCGTGCCGAGATGGCCAAGGCCGGTTTGCCGGCCTATGTGGTCAGCCATCCGGCAGACCAGTACTACCTGACGGGCTTCGACGGCGAGGACGGCGTCGCCGTGATCACTCGGGACCGGGTGTACCTGATCACCGACGGCCGCTTCGACGAGCAGGCCGATCATGAGGCGCCTTGGGCGCGGAAGATCATCCGCCGGAAGGGTATCGCCGAGGAGCTGACGCGGCTTCGCAGGCGCCACCGCTGGCGCAAGGTGGGCTTCCAGGCCGAGCACCTGTCGGTGGCGCAGTGGCGGACCTTCCGCAAGGCCCTCCGCCCGGCCCGCTTCGTCCAGGCCCGCCGCATCGTCCGGGACCTCCGCCTGTGCAAGGACGAGCAGGAGATCGCGGCGATCCGGCGGGCCGTCCAGGTGGCCGAAGACGCCTTCCGCGCCACCGTGCGGCAAGTCCGCATCGGCATGACGGAACGTCAGGTGGCCGCTCGGCTGGAGTATGAGATGCGACGGCGGGGAGCCAGCGCGCCGAGCTTCGAACCTATCGTCGCGGAAGGACCCCGGTCGTCGTTGCCACACGCCCGCGCGGGCGACCGCCGGATTCGCGAGGGGAGTGTGCTTCTCATCGACTGGGGGGCCACCGTCGGGCACTACCGCAGCGACTTGACCCGCGTCCTGTTCGTCCGTAAGATTCACCCCCGCTTTCGCCGGATTTACGCGGCAGTCCTCGAAGCCCAGCGGCGTGCCGTGGCGGCCGTCCGCGCGGGCACGACGACCGCCGCAGTGGACCGGGCCGCCCGGTCGTACCTGCGGTCCGTGGGCTACGGAAGGCAGTTCACGCATTCCACCGGGCACGGCCTGGGGCTGGACATCCACGAGGCTCCGGGACTCGGCCGGCGGATGCCAACGCCCCTCCAGGCCAACATGGTGGTGACGATTGAGCCCGGCGTGTATGAACCGGGCGTGGGCGGGGTACGGATCGAGGATGACGTGCGGGTGACCGCCGACGGCGCGGAGGTCCTCTCCACGCTCGGCAAAGACCTCGAGGACATGGTGATCCGTGGTTGAGATCGACAGGATTCGCGACCTCGTGGCCATGATGAAGGAGCACGAGCTCTCGGAACTCGAGCTCCGCGACGGCGACCAGGTCATCGTGATCAAGCGCGGGGCCGGGGCGGCCGTGGTCCCGCAGCCGGTGCCGGTCGCACCGAGCGCGGCCGCGGGCCCGGCCGGCGCGTCCGTGGCGGGCGCGGCGGGCGACCACCTCGCCGAAGCCGTGGACGACGGACTGCTGACGATCCGCTCGCCCATGGTGGGCATGTTCTATGCGGCCCCCGACCCGGACAGCCCCCCGTTCGTCACGCCGGGCAGCCTCGTGGAACCCGACACGATCGTGTGCATCATCGAGGCCATGAAGGTCTTCAACGAAATCAAGGCGGACGTGGCCGGCACGATCGAGCAGGTCCTGGTCCGCAACGAGCAGCCGGTCGAGTACGGCCAGGCCCTGTTCACGGTTCGGCCGCGGCGATGAGGGCCCGCGTTGCCGGCGTCCGCGGACGTCGGCGACGCCCTTCCGGATGGTGTGATGTTCTCCCGCATCCTCATAGCGAACCGGGGCGAGATCGCGGTCCGAATCATGCGGGCCTGTCGCGAGCTGGGCATCGAGACGGTCTGTGTCTACTCGGAAGAGGACCGTCACGCACCCTACCTGGCCCGGGCCGACCGGGCGATCTGCATCGGCAGCGGCCCTCCGTCGGACAGCTACCTCCGCAGCGACCGCGTCATCGCAGCCGCCGAGATCGCCAACGTCGACGCGATCCACCCCGGTTACGGGTTCCTCGCCGAGAACCCGCGTTTCGCCGAGCAGTGCCGGGAGGCCAAGATCGAGTTCATCGGCCCGTCCGCCGAGACCATGCGGCTCGTCGGCGACAAGGCCGCCGCCCGGAAACTGGCGCGGGCCGCCAAGGTGCCCACGGTCCCCGGCAGCGCCGGCCGCCTGGAGGACGACGAGGAAGCCATCGAGCTGGCCGAGAAGCTCGGTTATCCGGTGATGATCAAGGCGGCGGCCGGCGGCGGGGGACGCGGCATCCGCATCGCCAACAACGAGGCGACGCTTCGCGCCCAGCTTCGCCAGGCACGCCTCGAGGCGCAGAACGCTTTCAAGGACGACGGCATCTACATCGAGAAAGTGATCGAAATGGCCCGCCATGTCGAGGTACAGATCCTCGGCGACAAGGCCGGCAACATCGTCCATTTCTTCGAGCGCGACTGCACCCTCCAGCGCCGCTACCAGAAGCTCGTCGAGGAGGCGCCCTCCCCCGGCATCACCGACCGCACCCGCGAGGAGCTCTGCAAGGCGGCCGTGCGGATCGCCCGGGCCGCCAGATACTTCAACGCCGGAACGGTGGAGTTCCTCGTCGGTCGCGACCAGAGCTTCTGGTTCACCGAGGTCAACGCCCGCATCCAGGTCGAACACCCGGTCACGGAGATGATCACCGGGCACGACCTGTTGAAATGGCAGCTGCGCGTCGCGGCCGGCGAAACGCTCTCGATCAAGCAGCGGGACATCGTGCGGAACGGCTGCGCGATCGAATGCCGCATCAACGCGGAGGACCCCGCCAACGGCTTCCGCCCCTGCGCGGGGACCATCGAACGGTTCGAACCGCCCGGAGGCTTCGGGGTCCGCTTGGATACGCATGTGGTCCCCGGGACGCGCATCAGCCCCCGCTACGACTCCATGATCGCCAAGCTGATCGTCCACAAACCGGACCGCCCGGAAGCCATCGAGTGCATGCAGCGGTGCCTGGAGGAGTTCACGATCGCGCCGATCAAGACCACGATCCCGCTCTACCGCGAGATCTTCTCCCATACCCACTTCCTCAAGGGTCAGGTGGACACTGGATTCATCGAACGAACCTGGTAAACTGAGGGGCTTTGCTGAAGCGCTCTGTTTGGAGGATCAGTGGATGGCAGGGGTGGGTACGGGTAACGCCGTCGTCGGCCAGGCCGGAGGGCCGACGGTTGTCATTAATCAGTCGCTTGTCGGCGTCATCCAGGAGGTCCAGAAGTACAGCCACATCCGAAATCTTTATGGTGCCCGGCACGGTGTGCGAGGCATCGTCAATGAAAAGTTCTTCGATCTCCTGCGGCAGCCGACCCAGTTGCTGGAGGTGGTCGCCCAGACGCCGGCGGCAGCCCTCGGGGCCACGCGCGACAAACCCGACCTCGAGTACTGTCAGCGGATCTTCGAGGTCTTCCGCAAGCTCGACATACGTTACTTCTTCTATATCGGCGGGAACGACTCGGCCCAGACCGCGCGGATCATCAACCGGATCGCCCACGACGCGAAATACTCGCTCCGCGTCATTCACATCCCCAAGACGATCGACAATGATCTGCTCGTAACGGATCACTGTCCCGGGTACGGCAGTGCGGCGAAGTTCGTGGCCTCGGCCTTCATCGGGGACGATCTGGACAACCGCGCCCTGCCCGGCGTGAAGATCAACATCCTCATGGGCCGCCATGCGGGCTTCATCACGGCCGCCAGTATCCTCGCCCGGCAGCGCGAAGACGACGGGCCGCATCTCGTCTATGTCCCCGAGCGGACCTTTACCATCGAGGGCTTTGTCCGGGACGTGGAAGAGGTCTTCGAGCGCTACGGCCGCTGCGTCGTGGCCGTCAGCGAGGGCATTCGCGATGAAAAGGGCGAGGAGTGGGTGGCGAAGGTCTCCATCCTCAAACAGGCCAACCTCGAGAAGGACGCCTTCGGGAACATCCAGCTCTCCTCGGGGGCCGGATCTCTGGCGGACTACCTGGCCGGCACGCTCAAGGCCCGCTGTGCGAAAATCAAACGAGTCCGGGCCGACACGTTCGGCTACCTCCAGCGGTCCTTCGCAGGCTGCTACAGCCCCGTAGACGCGTGGGAGGCGCGCCTGGTCGGGCAGATGGCCGTCAGCTACTCCGTCGACACCGAGATGGACGGGAGCGTCGCCCTGACCCGTTTGCCCGGAACTACCTACGCCGTCGGAACCAGGCTGGTCGAGCTGGCCGCCGTGGCCCCCGATCATGAACCCAAGACCAAGGTTCTGCCGGACCAGTACATCAGCGAGGCGGGCAACAACGTCGATCCCTCCTTCCGGGAGTACGTGGCTCCGCTGGTCGGAGAGCTGCCGAAGGTCGGCTGGTTCGAACAGATCACGCCGATCCGTACGAACGGATGATCTTATCGCCCCCGGGTGGCCCTCTGATGCGCCCGCAAGGGATGCAGGGTCTGCCGCGCCTCTTCTGCGATGCCGGCCGCATGACCGGCCGGCTTGTCCCTCAGCCGGACGGCCCTACAATGCCGACCATCGTCCGAAGCACGGGAGACTCCTATGGCCGACCGACAGGCGGTCGTGAGTGAGATCGAGCGGACGGGGGTGGTCGCGATCCTCCGTACCCGCAGCAGCGAGCAGCTCATCGACGTCAGCTCCAGTCTCATGGATGCGGGCCTGACCTGCATCGAGGTCACGATGACCACGCCCGGAGCCCTCGAGGTCATCCGCGAAGCCAGGGCTCGCTTCGGCACGAAATGCCTTCTCGGTGCAGGAACGATCCTGGATGCCGAGTCGGCTCGTGCGGCCATCCTCGCCGGGGCACAGTTCGTCGTCGCGCCCGTCCTTGACTTCGATACGATCCGGCTCTGTCGCCGCTACGGCGTCGCCGTAATGCCCGGCACGATGACTCCGACCGAGGCCTTGCGCGCCCACGAGGCCGGGGCCGACCTCATCAAGGTCTTCCCGGCGGCACCGCTCGGCGCCTCCTTCTTCCGGGATCTCCGCGGGCCTCTCCCGCAGCTCCGGCTCGTTCCCACCGGCGGGATCACGCCGGCCAACGCGGCGGAATACATCCGCGCGGGAGCGGTTGCGGTGGGCATGGGAAGTGCCCTGGTCAGCCCGGAACTCGTCGAGAAGCGCGACTTCGCCGCGATCCGCCGTCGCGCAGCGGACGTGCTCGCGAGCATCCAGGATGCCCGGAGGCCGGACTGATCGTCGTCCCGTTCCGCCCGCGGCGGGCGTACCACACGAACGATGAACGGCCTGCGACATGCCCTCGCGTTCCTGCTGCCCCTCAAGCCCCGAGGGCCTGACGAGTTGCCCCCGGCGTCCGCCGTCCACTGGTTCGTTCCCATCGGTTTCGGCATCGGGATCACATACGCCCTGGTCTTCGGTATCGCCTGGCGCGTTTACGGCGAATACTTCGGCCTGCGACTGCTGCCGGCCGTGGCGATTCTCATCGCCGATGCCGCCTTCTTCGGCCGCCGGCCGCTGGCCGGCGCATGCGCGGTGGCCCAGGAGGTCGCCGGTGGCCCACCGGCCGGTCAGGCTCCCGTTGCCCCGGCGGCGATCCTCCCGCTGCTTGCGTTTCTCCTCAAGCTCGCTCTGGTGCTCTCGCTCCCGCGCGGCCAGGAATCGATGGCAGCCGACTGGCGACGGCACCTGGCTGTGCTCGTACCGGGCCCGGTGTTCCGTCCGATCATCCTGATGCCCGTCTGGGGTCGCTGGGCGGTGCTCCTGACCCTTTGCCTGGGCCGTCCCCGGGCGGGCCAGCCCCAGGGGTTGCTTCGACTCATGGACGCCGCCCGGCTCGCCGTGGTCTTCGGCTGGCTCGTACCCTGCGCGGCACTCACCGCGACCTTCTGCGGTATTCGGGGCACCCTACCCGTGGGGCTGATCATCTCCGCGATTACGCTTGCCGCCGCCTACCTGTCGGGCGTCCTGATGAGCTGGCGGCTCGACGGCCAGACGACTGCTTCCGTTTACGCGACGGGACTGGCCGGCGAGACGGCCTTTCTCCTGGCGTACCTCCCGTTCGGCAGCCGTATCTACGGGTGGTAGATGATGTTACGGCTGCGGATCCCACGGGGCCGTGCCGCAGAAGACATAAAGCCCGCGCCGTAGCTCTTCCGATAAACCCGGGCGCCTCAAGCGACTCCGCCGCACCAGGAAGGTCGCGGCACCTCGGGCAGGATGCCTCGAATGTGTTTGCCTCTCGCACACCTGATACTCGGGGTCGCCCTCGCAGCCCCCGCTCCGACAGGCGCGGGGGACGAATCGGCGCCCGTCGCGGTTCAGGCCAGACGATTCGCCCTTCGAGTCAGGCTTGCCGCGCCGGATCCCCCGGCTGTGGAGTTGCGCCTCTGGTTCACGCGTGACCGCGGTCGGACGTGGGAGCGCGGCCCCCGCTCGATCGCCGGCCAGGACAACGTGGTCTTCGAAGCCCCGGCCGAAGGGCTGTACGGGTTTTACGTCGTAGCCCGCTCGGCCGACGGTGTTTCGAGCCCGCCGCCTGAGCCGGGAACATCGCCTCAGCGCTGGGTCTTCGTCGACTACACCCCACCGCTCGCTCAGTGGAAGGACATCGACGTGATCCGCGATGCCGCCGGCAACCGCGTCGTTCGACTGCTGTGGGCCGCTCACGATGCGCACCTCGATGAGCGGCCGATCGCCATCGCATATCAGCCGGCCGGTCAGAACGCCTGGCAGACCCTCGACGACGCCCTTCCGAACACCGGTCGCTTCGACTGGATGCCCCCGCCGGATCTGGCCGGACGGCTGACCTTCAAACTCGTCGTCCGCGACCTCGGCGGGCATGCGGTTGAACGGCTCTTCGGTCCGTTGTCGATCGACGAGCCGCGACCGGTCCCGTCGTCGCCTGCTACGCGACCTGCCGAACAGGCCGTACTGGCCAGCCCGACCGCCAGCCGCCCGTCCGACCCTGCGGCCCAGATTGATCCGGCCCGTCGGGAAGAAGCACAGCAGCTTTATGAGCGGGGTACCTGGCACCGCATTCGGGGTCAGTTCGCAGAAGCCCGGGAGCGGTACCTCGAGGCGTTGCAGCTCGACCCGTTGCTCCTGCCGGCACGGACGGACCTGGCGGGCACCTTCTACGCCCTGGGCCTCTACGACGATTCCATTCGCGAGTACCTTCGGGTGCTTCAGACCGATCCGCTCCGTCCGACCGCCCTGCAAGGTCTGGCCCTGGCCTACATGGCCCGTCGCGATTATCCTGCCGCGCGAGACGCGCTGGAGCGACTGGTATCTCATAACGCGACGTCGGCTGAGGCCTGGCTGAATCTCGGCGACGTCGCCTTCCAGATGGGCGACCGCGCGGGTGCGCGGACATGCTGGACCCGCGCCACGACCGCCGACCCGAGTGCTGCGGACGTGATCCTCAAGGCTCGAAATCGCCTGTCGCTCTTTTCGGCGGCCGTGCCGGCCGGAGAACCGCGAACGGCTCCCTCCGCCCCGGCGCCCGCAGGAGACAGGAATCGATAGATGGCGGCCACCCGCAGCACGAACGCATCGGCCCCCGCGGGCGTGGACGCGCCCGCATACGTGGTCTTCGGCCCCGAGGAATTCCTGAAAAGCCAGGCCATCCGGAAGCTGCTGGCCCGGCTTCTGGCGCCCGAGCATCGGGCCATGTGCCTGTCGGAATATGACGGGGAGTCGGCCGCCCTGGCCGAAGTCCTGGATGAGGTTCGCACCCTCCCGTTCCTGGCGCCGCGGCGCGTCGTGATCGTGCGCGATGCCGACGCGTTCCTCACGCAGAACCGTCAGCACCTCGAGGAGTACCTGGCCTCGCCGTGCCCGACCGGAACGCTGATCTTCGAGTGCCGCTCGTTCCGGCGGGACACCCGCCTGTACAGGAAGCTGTCCTCGTGGAACGGGTGCATCCCTTGTGAGACCCCCAGGGCCTACACGCTCCCGACCTGGCTGGCGGAGCGTGCGCGAGCCGAGCACGGCAAGCAGCTCGATGCGGATGCCGCCCGCCGCATGGTCGATTACGTCGGCAACAGCCTGGCGATGCTCGACGGGGAACTGAGCAAGCTCGCGCTCTACGTCGGCTCGCGCCCGACGATCACGGTCGAGGACGTCGAGGTCCTCATCGGCCAGAACCGCGAACAGAAGGTCTTCGGAATCCTCAGGGCCATGAGCGAAGGCGACCGGGGCGGGGCCCTCCGCCTCTGGGAGGAGGTCCTCCAGACCGATCGGGCCGCGGAGGCACGGGCCATCGGCGGAATCGCCTACGGCGTACGCCAGCTCCTGGCCGCCCATGAGGAAGTCGGCCGGGGCGCGTCGATGTTCGAGCTGTGCAAACGGTTCTACACCAACGAACAGGAGTTGCGAAGGCAATTGCGAGCGTTCCCGCCCGCGCGGCTGCACGGGCTTCTCTGTGATCTGTGCGAGGCCGATCTGGCCAGCAAGACCGGAGCGAGCACCATCCGCTCGGCGATCGAACGCCTCATCATCCACCATACGGTGCCGGCCCGGTGCTAGGCCGCGGGCCGGGCGGTCATGGAGCCCCAGGTTATGGCATGGAAGCCTCGATCCACTCGCGTTCTCACGGCACTGCTGGTTGCAATCTTCGCCCCGGCGTGTCAGCCGTGGGCCCAGACGTCCACGACGCGTATCCAGACCGCTCCGGACGAACCTGCCGCGCCGGCCGCCGCTGAGACGTCTCCCGATATGCCACCCGCCGCTCCCGCCGGGGCGGCCCAGCCCGGGCCGACCGCGACCCTCACGCCGGCCCCGCCGGTCGCGCAGGTGCAGCGAGATGTGGAGGAGTTCGTCAATCGTTTTCCTGACAGCGATCTGGCACGTTACGCCCGGCCTCGCTCTGCAGCGGCACCGGTGTCAGAAGCCCCGCCTGACCCCGTAGTTGCCCCGACGGCGGTTCGCCAGGCTTCGCCACCGCCGGATGGCACGGGTCCTGCCACCGCGCACAGGGCGAATGCCACCGAGGCAACGCAACACTCGCCCGTGATCGAGACGGGGCCGTTCGCTCAGCCTGCGGCGCGGCCCGATACGCCGGTCCAGACACCTGCCCGAAACCCCGTTACGGGGGCGGAACCCGATCACTCCGCGGCCGAAGCCCGCGTGACACTCCAGGCCCCTGGGACACCGGCGGACGACGCTCCTGCCGTTCGCGCTAACGCCCCGATGGCTCCGCGGGTCGTTCGCGCCGGTTCCTTCGTCACGCCTCCCGCCGAGCCCGCCCCGCCGAGAATCGCCTCCGTGGAGGTGGCCGCCCTTCCCCCTCCGTCGCGGAAACCCTCACCGTCCCGCCCTGAACCCAACCGTGCCGCGACGGCAACCCCCACCTCGCCCCCGAGGGACATGGACGGAATCATCGCCGATCTCGAGCGGGCCGTGGCAGAGCGCCCCAACGACTTCGCCGCGTTGTTCCGCCTGCGGATGCTCTACCTGGCCGACGGCCGAGACGAGCAGGCTGCCGCTCCTGTTGTCGGCCTTGATCCGGAGTGGGCCGGGACCGTCACGGAGCTGACCCGGATGCTCATGGCCGTTCGCGATGCCGCAAACGACCCCCTCAATCGTAGCGCTCAGGCGGTAGAGGCAGCCCGCGGACTCCTAGAGCGGCTGCGCCAGCAGGCACCCGTCACGATCGACAAGGTGGCCCTCGTTTCCCGCGTCAACAGCTATGGCGACTACGAGGAAATCTCGCCGGCGACCTTCCCCGCCGGCCAGCCGGCGCGCGTCATCCTCTACGCAGAGATTTCCAACTTCCGGGGCGAGCGCACGGACGACGGATGGTATCGGACCTTGCTCGGGGAGAAGGTCGAGCTGTTCGACGCCAACGGCAAGAGTGTACTGAAGCACGTCCACGATAAGATTCCGGACACATGCAGGCGGATGCGAACAGATTTCTTCTTGGCCCTTGAACTGGTTCTGCCCGAGACGCTCGCCCCCGGCCCCTACATCCTCAAAGTAACCGTAGAAGACAAGCTGAGCGCCACAGCCGACCAGGCGCAGCTCAACCTGGTCATCGGCCCGGCGGCAAGGCCTTGACTGGGACAGCCACACACCGTGCGTAGCATTACCGGGCGTGCGTGGACCCGGTGACTGGCTGACCTTTCACGTCGGACCGGCGATCATCCCCCGCATGGGCCGCCGGACGTGCTTGGCGGGCATGATCGTGGCGCAAAGACGTCCAGCGGTGAAAAGGGCGGATAGCTCCAAGCCGCCTCGTCGCGACGTTCGAACCGGTAATGCAGCGTCCAGGCCTCCCGAAGGATCTCGGTCCCCCGGCGGGCCTTGCGCTGAACCGGTGCACAATCCGGCGCCCCGCCCCAAAAAAACGTCTTGCAACTTCCTGCCGAGTTGGGCTATACTGGCGACATCTGAGGTCCCCGTCTGGGTGTGAGGGAGCAGGGGTTTTGTCACCGCGTTCAGCGGTTTGGCCCCAAAACGGTGGGAGAGAGAACGATTGCCGGTCTGCCAGTCTGCGGATTATAAGGTACTCGTCTTCCATCCCGAACCGGAATCGGCGGACGAGGTGGCCGAGGTGTTGCGCGCCGCCGGGTTGCCGGTGGTCGCTGTTTCGTGTCGCCAGTGCCCCATCGGGGCCGAGTGCCCCCGGCCGGAGCTGGCCGACATGGACGCCTTGGCCTTCCAATGCGCATGCATCGCCCGCCTCCGGGAGGCCACGTACCCGGTCATCGTGCTGGACCTGACGCACCAGGGCCGTGTGCACGATGAACGGGCACGGACCGGTCCCGAGTGCGAATCTGCTCGTCAAATTCCACGGTCTGCGGGTGTTGGGTTACGCCTCAGCGACGCCGCCGGGGAATCGCAGTTGGCTGTCGATCGCGCGGAACTCGGCGACGCAAGCCCGGCCGGCGGACGCGACGAGTCGGACGCGGGAGATCCGCTCGGGCTCCTTCGGACGATTCGCCGCGTCTCGCCGCTGTCCCGCGTGATCGGACTCGTGGGCCCGGGCACCGATCTGGACACCTGCTGCCGCGCCGTGACCCTTGGCGTCACCGGCTTCGTGGAATGGCAGGGCCCTCGATCGGCCAAGGCCCTCGTCGATCGGGTCCGACAGGCCGCAGACCGCTATCGGGCGATCGCCCAGGAAGATGCCGAACTCCACCGGGGTTACATCTTCGACCAGACCGGTCTTGCGGGCCAGAGCCGGCTGATGGCCGAACTCCTGCTCCAAGCCCGTCGAGCCGCCATGATCTCGGATGTTCCTGTGCTCATCCACGGGGAGAGTGGCACCGGCAAGCAGCTCGTCGCGGAGGCAATCCACCGTCTGGATCCCAAGCGCCGGAACCTGCCGTTCCTCTCAGTGAACTGCGCCGCGATTCACGGAACGCTCGCCGAGAGCGCGCTCTTCGGACACGTCCGCGGTGCGTTTACGGGGGCCACGGAGGCCCGACAGGGCTACTTCCGCGCCGCCGGCGGAGGTACGATCCTGCTTGACGAGATCAGCGAACTGGAGCCGCCGCTTCAACCGAAGCTGCTTCGCGTTCTCCAGGCGGGAAAGGTCCTCCCGGTCGGCTCGGATGTCGAGGTGGACGTAAGCGCCCGGGTGATCGCCGCGTCGAACCGGCCGCTCCCGGCGCTCGTGGAGGAGGGCAAGTTCCGCCTCGACCTGTATCAGCGCCTCAACGTCATCAGCCTCAACGTGCCACCCCTGCGTGACCGGCCCGAGGACATTCCCCTGCTCGTCCAGTTCTTCCTCCGCAAGTACGCGAGCTACTACCCCGCCGGCATCGAGGAGGTCGACCCCCGCGTCTACGAGGTCCTCGCACAATCCGTCGGATCCGGCAACGTCCGCGAGTTGGAGAACATCATCCGTCAGGTGTTGGCATTCAAGTCGGCCGGTCACCGGCTTGAGCTGGCGGATCTCCCGCGGGAACTGCTTGAGCGGCGGGTCCGCGCGGCGCGGAGCTCCGACCAGGTCTACACCGCGCTCGCGTCGGCCGTCGCCTGGATGATCCGCGACCAGCGGTGGAGCCTCCAGGACATGCTCGAACAGTTCGAGCGGATCGCCATCCGCGAAGCGCTCCTGGCCTCGCGGGGCACCCATGAAGACCTCGCCCGTCGTCTGGGCGTCACCCGGCGAACCCTCTACAACAAGTTCCGCAAGTATGGTTTCTCCGGAAGGGCCGGCTGAGTCCGTGCCCGACGTCGGTCTCCTCCGCCGGTTGCCGTGTACGCCGGCAGCCCCTTCCCCTTTGAGAGATCCGCCGCACGCGCATACAATACCGTCTCATGAGCACGAACGGCCGTCCGAGTCTCCCGAGTCGCCTGCTCATCGCCATGCCGAACTGGGTCGGCGACCTGACCTTGGCCACTCCCGCGCTGCGGGCGATCCGCTCGCTCCTGCCGGACGCCCACATCGCCGCCCTCGTCCGTTCCCACCTGCGGGAGATTCTCGACGGCGGTGACTGGGCCGACGAGGTCATCCTCTGGCGTGTGGAAAAGACCCGCCCGGGCCGGCATCGCGGCTTTCTCGGCCTGGCCCAGGAGCTGCGGGAGAAGCGTTTCGACACGGCCGTCCTGCTGACGAACTCGTTTCGGTCCGCCCTGCTGGCCCGCCTGGCGGGGATCCCGCGGCGGATCGGCTACGACCGCGACGGGCGTGGCCTGCTGCTGACGGACAAGCTCCTGCCGGACAAGAGCAACGGAAGGTATGTCCCGGTGCCGATGGTGCGGTACTTCAACGCCATCGCACGGTATCTGGGCGCCCGGAACCTCCCGACCCGCCCCGAGCTGTACACGACGCCCGAGGAGGAGAGTGCCGTCGACAGGCTGCTCGATTCGCTCGGCGTGTCCGCCCGACGCCCGATCGTGGTGATAAATCCCGGGGCTTCCTTTGGATCAGCCAAGTGCTGGCTTCCGGAGCGGTTCGGCGAAGTGGGCGATGCCCTGGCAGCTGAGTTCGGAGCGGCCGTCCTGATCTCCTGCGGTCCGAAGGAACGGGACATCGCTCAGGCTGTGGCCGAGTCCATGCGAAGCCCAGGGTTGCTCCTGGACCGGCCGATGCTTACGCTCGGCCCGCTCAAGGCGCTGATCCGTCGCAGCCACCTGCTGGTAACCAACGACACGGGCCCCCGACATTTCGCGATCGCCTTCGGCGTGCCCGTCGTCACTTTGTTCGGTTCGACGGATCCGCAATGGACCGAAACGAACTGTCCGCTCGAACGTCAGATCCGCGTCAGGGTGCACTGCGGACCATGTATGAAGCGGGTCTGCCCGCTCGACCACCGCTGTATGACTCGAATCACGGCGCCGATGGTCCTGGCGGCCGCCCGGCCGCTGCTGGCGGAACGTCTGGCTGCCCCAACCTCCTGCGGAACCTTATGAGCCGAATCATCACCGACTATGACGAGCTGGCGAGGGTCACCCGGCAGGTGCGCGAGTCCGGGCGAACCATCGTGTTCACCAATGGCGCGTTCGACATCATCCATGTCGGCCACGTACGCTGCCTTCGGGCCGCTGCCCGGGAGGGCGACTTCCTGATCGTGGCCCTCAACTCCGACGAATCCGTCCGCCGCGCAAAGGGGCCGGGCCGGCCGGCCCAGCCGCTGGCCGAGCGGATGGAGATCGTGGCGGCATTCACGGGCGTGGACGTCGTGACGTACTTCAACGAAGACACCTGCGACCGGTTGCTCGAGCTCGTCCGCCCGCACGTGCATGCCAAGGGCCGCGACTACACGCTCCAGACGCTCCCGGAGGGCGCCACGCTCCGCAAGATCGGCGCTCGCCTGGCCATCTGCGGCGACGAGAAGAATCACTCGACGACCGACGTATTGCAGCGCTGGCAGCGTCGGGCCGCCGCGTCGTAGCCGACCGCGGCGCGCGATCGGTCCGCCGCCACCCGCGCGTCCTCCCGACCTCGTTCCCGCACAAGCGGGAATCCAAGACTATGCCGCCTCGTGGGCCCCCGCGTTCGCGGGGGCAAGGGGCCCGGCCGCAGTCACAGGAAAACGCCCGGGGGTTGCGCAGGCGATCCGGGCGCCCTGCCCAGCCGGACGGAATCGGCCCGTCGGACGGACGCTCCTACTTCGCCCCGACAAGCACCTGCTTCCTGATCGCCAGATAGGCTGCCCGGGCCACGTTGTTCTGCACGACCAGACTCTCGATCACGCGTCGCAACGGTGTGAACTGAACGACATCCGGATCGAGCGTGCCGTCCTCCGCCAGCCGCCCTGACTTGATGAACAGCGGGATGCGCCCCGTCTGCGTGTCCACCCAGTACTTGCTGTCCAGCCGCGCGAGCAGATCGATCCCCACCTCATAGCGGATGTTCCGCGTGGCGTCCGTATACCCTTCCATGTACAGGTGGTAATACCGCCCCTGGAAGATCATCCGATGCTCGATCCGGCCGTCCGCGTGCTTCGTGAACCAGT